>Ga0209902_100070_pt1 | contig 205642 bp, 178 predicted proteins | sample FECB27metaG_FD_188304 | JGI IMG/M metagenome (GOLD analysis project Ga0209902, IMG submission 188304) | Cyanobacterial communities from the Joint Genome Institute, California, USA - FECB-27 (SPAdes) (version 2) | ecosystem: Environmental > Aquatic > Thermal springs > Hot (42-90C) > Microbial... | reverse complement strand
GCGCGCGGTGGCCCGTTCGGCCTGCGCGAGGGCCCGCGACACGGTGAGCTGCGTGAACACGCCGCGCGCGGTCTGCGCACGCGCCAGACAGCGCTCGGCGACCTGCGTGGGCGTGAGCTCGCGCCGGGCGTAGGCGGCAGCCAAGGCACCGGCCGTCGTTGCTTGATGTGCGTCGTTGAAGTTCATGATCCGTTAGTTTTGTACTTTGATGACAAAGTACATTTAAGGCGGATCGTAGGTGCTTTTGACGTGCCTGCATTAGGCGTTAATGCTTATTGACGCGTGGGCTCGATCTTTGGATTACGCGGGCGCGAAGCGTTTGCCTTGACGCAAGTTAGCGACGTAGCTAACATTTTCATAGAGAGCGACAACGGCGCGATGCACATTGCATGGCGGGTTCCGCCTCATCGAAAGGACGCACCATGGGACAGGCACAGATCAAGACGGTTTCCAGCCGCGAGTTCGTGCATAACGTCAGCGCCGCCAGGCGCGTGGTGAGCGAGGGCGGCACGGTCATCATCACCGACCGCGGCGAGCCGACCCAGGCGCTCATTCCGATCGCCGAATACCGCCGCCTCACGAAGACCGACAAGAACCTGGTCGAGCTGCTGCGCATGCCAGAGGCCGACGCCTTCGACCTGGACGTCGAGCCGGTCCGCATCGGCGCCAAGGACGTCGACGCATGATGTGGCTGCTGGACACCAACGTCGTTTCCGAGGTCCGCAAGAGCAGTTGTCATCCGAACGTGCAGACCTGGATGGCCGCGCACGCCACCGGGGACATGTACCTGTCCGCCGTCAGCGTGCTGGAGATCCAGCGCGGCATCAGCCAGGCCGCGCAGCGCGGCGACGAGCTGCAGGCCAGCGTGTTCAATCGCTGGCTCGAGACCCTGGTGCTGCCCGCCTTTGCCGGCCGGATCCTGCCCGTCGACCACGTGGTGGCCCGACGCGCCGCCACCCTCGCGTGGGCCGATGGCCGCAACTACCGCGATCCCCTGATCGCCGCGACGGCACTGGTGCACGGTGCCACGGTGGTGACGCGCAACATCAAGCACTTCGAGGCATCCGGGGTTCCGCTGCTGAACCCATGGGACGAAGCGCCGGCATAGCCGGACGATGATCGCGCTCACCCCTCCTCGACGAACGCCTCTTCCCGCTTCGAGCGCACCGCCGGCGACAGCACGATCACCAGCAGCAGCACCGCGCCGATCAGCAGCCCGGCCGAGATCGGCCGTGTCGCGAACACGCTCCAGTCGCCGCGCGACAGCAGCAGCGCGCGGCGCAAGTTCTCCTCCATCATCGGCCCGAGGATCAGGCCCAGCAGCAGCGGCGCGGGCTCGCAGCCCAGCTTCAGGAAGGCATAGCCGACGATGCCGAAGAAGCCCACCATCCAGACGTCGAAGGTGTTGTTGTTGGTCGAGTACACGCCGATGGCGCAGAACAGCACGATGGCCGGGAACAGCCAGCGGTAGGGGATCGACAGCAACTTGATCCAGATGCCGATCATCGGCAGGTTCAGCACGATCAGCATCAGGTTGCCGATCCACATCGAGGCGATCAGGCCCCAGAACAGCTCGGGGTTGCTGGTCATCACCTGCGGGCCCGGCTGGATGTTGTGGATGGTCATCGCACCGACCATCAGCGCCATCACCGGATTGCCCGGGATGCCGAGCGTCAGCAGCGGGATGAACGAGGTCTGGGCACCGGCGTTGTTGGCCGACTCGGGACCGGCCACGCCGCGGATGTTGCCCTTGCCGAACGGGATCTCGCCCGGCTTGAGGCTGAGCTTCTTCTCGAGCGTGTAGGAGGCGAAGGCCGACAGCAGCGAGCCGCCGCCGGGCAGGATGCCCAGCGAGCAGCCGAGCGCCGTGCCGCGCAGCACGGCGGGGATCATGTGGCGGAAGTCCTCCTTCGTGGGCATGAGGCCCTGCAGCTTCGCCGTGAAGACCTGGCGCTCCTCCTCGGGCTGCGAGAGGTTCGCGATGATCTCGCCATAGCCGAAGATGCCCATCGCGATGGCGATGAAGCTGATGCCGTCGGTGAGCTCTGGAATGTCGAAGCTGAAGCGCGCGACGCCCGAGTTCACGTCGGTGCCCACCAGGCCCAGCAGCAAGCCCAGCATGATCATGCAGATGGCCTTGATCAGCGAACCCGAGGCCAGCACGACGGCGCCGATCAGGCCCAGCACCATCAGCGAGAAGTACTCGGCCGGGCCGAACTTGAAGGCCAGCTCGGTCAGGGGCGGCGCGAAGGCGGCCAGGATCAGCGTACCGACGCAGCCCGCGAAGAACGAGCCCAGGCCCGCCGCGGCGAGCGCGGGCCCGCCCCGGCCCTGCCTCGCCATCTGGTGGCCGTCGATCACGGTCACCACCGAGGATGACTCCCCTGGCAGGTTCACAAGGATCGCGGTGGTCGAGCCGCCGTACTGCGACCCGTAGTAGATGCCCGCCAGCATGATGAGCGCGGCCACGGGCGGCAACGCGTAGGTCGCGGGCAGCAGCATCGCGATGGTCGCGACCGGCCCGATGCCGGGCAGCACGCCGATCAACGTGCCGAGCAGGCAGCCGATGAAGGCGTAGACGAGGTTCTGCAGCGTGAAGGCCGCCGCGAAGCCGATGGAGAGGTTGTTGATCAGGTCCATGGCGCTCGTCCTCAGCTGATGAAGGTGGGCCAGACCTGGAATTGCAGGCTCAGGCCGACGATGAAGGTGAGGTAGCTGCCGATCGCGAGGATGGTGCCGAGGATCAGCGCGGTGCGCATCGAGAAGCGCGGCCCCGCGACGCTCGCGACGGCGACCAGCGCGTAGATCGCCGCGATCAGGCCCATGGCCGGCACGCCCCAGGTCGGCAGGCCGCCGAGCAGCACGCCGAACACCAGGTTCGCGCCGATGATCAGCAGCAGGGGCTTCCAGGCGATGCGCCCGACGGGTTCGCCGCCGGCCGCGCCGAAGCGCAGCGAGCCCGCCAGCACGACAGCACCGCCGATCGCCAGCAGGATGCCCAGCACGAGCGGGAAGTACCCTGGGCCCATGCGCGCCCCGCTGCCGATGGTGTAGTGGGTAGCGCCGATCGCGAAGGCCGCGCCGACGCAGATGAACATGACTCCAGACAGAAAGTCCTTCTGGCTCTTGATCTTCATGGGTGAGGAGGAGGGAACGCCGCGACCGCCCGCGCCGAGGGACGGGAGGGGACGAAGCGGGGGTTTGTCGACAGCCAACGCCGGGGCGTTCGCGCGGAAGGATCGGACGCTGCCTCTTGGTCAGCCTCCGATCAGTTGCATCATGCTATGACATGTTTTATGTCACAGCATGAGTGATTACCCTCTGGGCCCGCGCGACGGCTGATACATTCCTTTCTCCTTCGCCGAACCCGCCCATGTCGACCTCCTCCGGCCCGCTCCAGAAGCAGCGCTTCGAAGCCCTCTCCGATTTCCGCTACACGCTGCGCAGCTTTTTGCGCTTCAGCGAGGACGCCGCGCGCGAGGAAGGCATCACGGCGCTGCAGTACCAGTTGCTGCTCCACACGCAAGGCTTCCCGGGCCGCGACTGGGCCTCGATCGGCGAGCTGGCCGAGCGCCTGCAGGCGCAGCCGCATGGCGTGGTGGCGCTGGTGTCGCGCTGCGAGGAAGCGGGCCTGGTCGTGCGCAAGCCCAGCGCCGTCGACCGGCGCCAGGTGGAGGTGCACCTGCTGCCCGCGGGCCGCAAGAAGCTCGCGCGGCTCGCGACCGAGCACGCCGGGCAGCTCGCGACCCTGGCCGAGGTGGTGCGGCTCGCGAGCAGCCTGCGCGACTGAGCCGCGTCATCTTGTAACGGCCGGCATCGTGCGCGAGCCGGTCGTTAAAATCCGCGACTTTTCTTCAATCCCCTCCTTCGCATCCACCATGCTCCTTCGCTTCCCCGCACGCGCCGCCCTGCTCCTGTGTTCCCTGCTCGCCACCGCCGCCGTCCAGGCGGAACCGGCCGACGGGATCGAGATGGCCGAGCGCTATGCAGATGCCGAGCACTGCATGGAGCAGATCGTCGGCAAGCGCTGGGAGATGCGCTATGGCGTCGAACTCGCGCGCAACCAGTGGGGTGCGCTCGAGCCCACGGGCCGCTCGATGGACAGCGCGCCGCAGGCGATCCGCATGGCCGACATGAGCTGCCGGCGCGAACTCAGCATCGAGCGCCAGCCGCGGCCCTGACATCGCGCATGCTCAGCGCTCGATGGTGATGAGCTCCGTCATGGGCTTCCATGACTTGCCATCGAACTGCGCGAGCCGCGCCTGCCGGATCGGGTAGTAATCGTCGGCGCGGAAGTTGATCTTCATGCCGGGCAGCAGCATGCCGAGCTCGATGTCCTTCAGCCCCTGCACCTGCTTGAGGAAGTTCTCGCGCGTGAGGTTGTCGCCGCAGCGCTCCAGCACCAGCGCCGTGAGCTGCGCGCCCATGTAGGTGTAGACCGAGGTGGTGTCGCCCGGATCGTCGTTGGGCAGGTACTTCTTGAAGAAGGCCAGGTACTCCTGCATCGCCTTGTCGTTGTTCCAGGTCGGGTCCGACGGCGTCTTGAACCAGTAGCTCGACACCAGCCCCACCGAGTTGTCGAGGCCGGCCGGCGTCAGCACGCCGCTGATCGAGCTCGACACGTAGGGCACGATGTAGAACGGCTTCCAGCCGATCGCCGCCGCCTTGCGAATCGCCTGCGCCTGCGCCTTGTTCGAGGTGAAGGCCACCAGCACCTCGGCGCCCGAGGCCTGCAGCTGCAGGATCTGCGAGTCGACGGTCGGGTCGCTCATCTCCTGGCTCACCTCCTTCACGATGTTCGACTGCTTCGCGCCCAGCGCCTTGCGGAAACCGCGCATGTACGACTTGCCCACGTCGTCGTTCTGGTAGAGCACGCCGATCTTCGCGTTGGGCTTGGCGTCGACGAGGTACTTGCCATAGATCGAGCCCTCGATGTCGTAGGCGAAGGAGAAGGGCACGGTCCACGGCGTGGTGGCCGAATCGTGCAGGTTCGGGCTCGAGGCATAGAAGAACACCTGCGGCACCTTCTTGCCGTTGAGGTATTTCTGCACCGAGGTCTGCGAGGCCGTGCCCATGGAATTGACCAGCGCCAGCACCTGGTCGGACTCGACCAGCTTGCGCGTGCCCTCCACGGTCTTGGGCGGGCTGTAGGCATCGTCGACCGACAGCAGGTTGATCTTGCGTCCGTTGACCCCGCCCCTGGTCTCGTTGAGCATCTTGAAGTAGGCCACCGACATGCGGCCCACCATCGAATAGGCCGAACCGGGACCGCTGTAGGCCACGGTCTGGCCGAGCTTGATCTCGGTGTCGCTGGCACCGGGGCCGTAGGTCTTCTGGGCCTGTGCCGTCGCCGCGGTCGCGAAGGCGGTGCAGGCCACGAGGGCTAGCAGGGAAGCGCGCATGTGTGTGTCTCCTGGTTCCGGGGATGGTCGTTCTTCGAGCCGGCGCGAGTACATCAAGCGGCGCGCGCGGCGTCTGTCCCCTTGCCGGGGACGCAGCCTCTCGACAGGCCCGCGCCGTCCCCGTCAAGGGGACTGACGCGCGGCGGACGGCCATCGAGACTCGATGCATTCCCCCACGCCAGGAGCCCCTGCATGACCACCACCGCCGAACCCGTCGCGCTGCGCGACGCGCCCGTGCTGGACATCGACCCGTACGCGATCGAGGTGCTGCTCGATCCCTATCCGTTCCACGAGGCGCTGCGCGAAGCCGGTCCCGTGGCCTACATCGCGCCGCACGGCATCTATGCCGTGGGCCGCCATGCCGAGGCCAAGACCGTGCTGGCCGACCACGCGCGCTTCACCAACGCGGGTGGCATCGGCATCCAGGACATCCGCAAGCCCGGCGAGTTCCGCATCCCGAGCCGGCTGCTCGAGGCCGACCCGCCCGACCACACGAAGATCCGCTCGGTGGTCACGCGCCTGCTGTCGCCGCTGGTGATCCGGCGCTGGAAGGAAGGCTTCGAGCGCAAGGCCGAGTCGCTGGTCGAACGACTGCTCGACCAGCGCGAGTTCGACGGCGTGGAGGACTGCGCCGAACGCTTCGTGCTCGAGGCCTTTCCGGCCGCGGTGGGCGTGCGCCTGCCGCGTACCGAGACCCTGGCCATCGGCGAGATGCGCTTCAACCAGAGCGGCCCGCGCAACGCGCTCTACGAGCGCGCGATGCAGGCCGCGCAGCCCTATCTCGCTTGGTTCGAGGAGAGCGTGTCGCGCCAGGGCGTGATTCCCGATTCGATCGCCGAGCTGCTGTTCCGCGCCGAGGACGCGGGCGAACTCGACGAAGGCATCGCCTCGAACGTGGTGCGCAGCTTCGTGGGCGGCGGCACCGACTCGACCATCGCCGGCATCGGCTTCACGCTGCACCAGCTCGCGAAGAACCCGGCGCAGTGGGAGCGCGTGCGCGGCGAGCCGGCCAAGGTCAAGGCCGCGTTCGAGGAAGGCATCCGCCACGAGACGCCGTTCCAGGTCACCTACCGCACCACGCGCGGCGAGACCGAGCTCTCGGGCGTGCGCCTGGCCGCCGACACCAAGATCGGCGTGTTCATGGGCGCGGCCAACCGCGACCCGCGCCAGTTCCCCGAGCCCGAGCGCTTCGACGTCGACCGCCCCGCGCTCGCGGGCAGCCACGTGGCGCTGGGCAACGGCATCCATGCCTGCATCGGCCAGATGCTCGCGCGCCAGGAATCGGAAGCACTGATCGGCGCGCTGAGCCGCCGCGTGGCGCGCATGGAACTCACGGCGCCGGCCAGCTACCGGCCGATCAACCAGATGCGCACGCTCGACCGGCTGCCGATGCGCATCGTGCCGGCATGACGGCGGACAGCGAAGTGCGCGGTCCGCTCGCGGGCCTGAAGGTGCTCGAAATGGGCCAGCTGATCGCGGGCCCCTTCGCCGCCAAGACGCTCGGCGACTTCGGCGCCGAGGTCATCAAGATCGAGCCCCCCGGCGCCGGTGATCCGCTGCGCAAGTGGCGGCTGCTGAAGGACGGCACCTCGGTCTGGTGGCAGGTGCAGTCGCGCAACAAGCGCTCGATCGCGCTCGACCTCAAGGACAGCGAGGCGCAGGCCATCGTGCGCCGGCTCGCCGCCGAGTCGGACGTGCTGATCGAGAACTTCCGCCCCGGCGCGCTCGAGGGCTGGGGGCTCGGTCCCGAGACGCTGCTCGAGGCCAACCCGCGGCTGATCGTGCTGCGCGTGAGCGGCTACGGCCAGACCGGCCCCTACCGCGACCGCCCCGGTTTCGGCGTGGTGGCCGAGGCCATGGGCGGACTGCGCCATCTCACGGCCGAGCCCGGCCGGGTGCCGGTGCGCGTGGGCATCTCGCTGGGCGACACGCTGGCCGCGCTGCATGGCGTGATCGGCATCCTGATGGCGCTGCAGGAGCGCCAGCGCTCGGGCCGCGGCCAGGTGATCGACGTGGCGCTCTACGAGGCGGTGTTCAACTGCATGGAAAGCCTGCTGCCCGAGTACAGCGCCTTCGGCGCGGTGCGCGGCGCGGCCGGCAGCGCCCTGCCCGGCATCGCGCCGAGCAATGCCTACCGCTGCGGCGACGGCGGCTATGCGCTGATCGCGGGCAATGGCGACAGCATCTTCCGCCGGCTCATGGTCACGATCGAGCGCCCCGATCTCGCGGCCGATCCGGCGCTGGCCGACAACGCCGGCCGCGTGGCGCGCGTGGCGGAGCTCGATGCCGCCATCGGCGGCTGGACCGCGCGGCGCGATGTGGCCGAGGTGCTCGCGCGGCTCGACGAGGCCTCGGTGCCGGCCGGGCGCATCTACTCGGTGGCCGACATCGCGGCCGATCCGCACTACCTCGCGCGCGACATGCTGCAGACCATCGACACCGGCGACGGCGACGCGCTGCAGGTGCCGGGCATCGTGCCCAAGCTCTCGCGCACGCCCGGTGCGCAGCGGCGCAACGCACCGCGCCTCGGGCAGGACACCGACGCGGTGCTCGCCGAGATCGGCCTCACGCCCGCGCAGATCGCCGAGCTCAAGCGGCGCGGCGTCGTCGCGGGCTGCGAGGCATGAGCACGATGCGCGCCGCCTTCTACACGCGGCAGGGCGAAGCGGCCGAGGTGATCCGCATCGGCGAGCAGCCACGACCCGAGCCCGGTCCGGGCGAGGTGCGGGTGCGGCTTCGCACTTCGGGCGTGAACCCCTCCGACTGCAAGATGCGGCGCGGCGGCGGCGGTCGCGCGCTGGTGGCGCCGCTGATCGTTCCGCACAGCGACGGCGCCGGCGTGATCGACGCGGTGGGCGATGGCGTGCCCGCCGCGCGCATCGGCGAGCGCGTGTGGACCTGGAACGCCCAATGGCGGCGCGCTTTCGGTACCGCGGCCGACTACGTCGCGCTGCCGTCGGCGCAGGCCGTGCCGTTGCCGGCCGCGCTGGGCTTCGCCGAGGGCGCCTGCCTGGGCATTCCCGCCTTCACCGCGCTGCACGCCGTGCGCCTGGCCGACTGCGGCCCCGGCCAGCGCGTGCTGGTGGCCGGCGGCGCGGGATCGGTGGGCCACTACGCGATCCAGTTCGCGAAGCTGCGCGGCGCCGAGGTGATCGCCAGCGTGAGTTCGGCGCGCAAGGCCGCGCATGCCATCGCGGCCGGTGCCGACCATGTCGTGGACTACCGCGAGCAGGAGCTCGGCGACGGCGTGCAGGCCCTCACGGGCGGCGCGGGCGTGGACCGCGTGATCGAGGTCGATCTCGCGAGCAACGCGGCGCACTACCCCAGGCTGCTGAAGCCCGGCGCGCGCGTCGTGGTCTACGGCACGACCGGCCTCGATGCCGTGCTGCCGGCCGTGACGCTGATGCAGAAGAGCGCCACGCTGAGCTTCTTCACCATCTACGAGATCGCACCCAGCGAGCGCGAGGCCTGCCTGCGCGAACTGCTGCCGCTGCTCGAGGACGACCTGCTGCGGCACACCATCGGCCAGCTGCTGCCGCTCGAGCAGATCGTGCACGCCCACGAACTGGTCGAGCGCGGCGAGGTCCTCGGCAACGTCGTGCTCGCCATCGACTGACTCCCTTCCATCCCATCATTTCCCAGAGGTTCCCCATGATCGAAACCGACGTGGTCGTCATCGGCAGCGGCGCGGCCGGACTCACCGCCGCCATCACGGCGCGCCAGCTGGGCCTGGAGGTGCTGGTGGTCGAGAAGACCGCGCTGTTCGGCGGCACCACCGCCTACTCGGGCGGCGCGCCCTGGATTCCGTCCAACCACGTGATGAAGCAGATCGGCCTCGACGATTCGCGCGCGGCCGCCGAGACCTACCTGCGCGCCGTGCTCGGCGAGGCCTACCGCGACGACCTCGTCGCGAGCTACCTCGACCATGCGCCCGAGATGCTGGCCTTCATGGAACGGCACTCCGAGGTGCGCTTCAAGCCCTTTCCGCTGCCCGACTACGAATCCGACCTGCCGGGCGCGGCGCGCAGCCGCTCGCTGCTGACGCAGGCCTTCGACGGCCGGCTGCTCGGCCACCGCCTGGCCGACCTGCGCATGCCGCTGCCGCAGCTCATGCTGTTCGGCAGCATGCAGATCGAGGGCGCCGACATCCACCCGATGCGCCATGCGCTCAAGACCTGGGCCGGTTTTCGCCACACCGCGCGCGTGATGCGGCGCTTCGTCGCCGACCGGCTGCGCTACGGGCGCGGCACGCGCATCGTCAACGGCAACGCGCTGGCCGCGCGGCTGTTCCATTCGGCGATCCAGGCCGGCGTGACCCTATGGAAGAACACGCCCGCGCTCGAGCTCACGATGCGGGACGGCCGCGTGACCGGCGTGGAGATCGAGCGCGAGGGCCGCCGCCTGCAGGTGGTCGCGCGGCGCGGCGTGCTGCTGGCCACCGGCGGCTATGGCGCGAGCGAGGCGATGCGCCGCAAGCACATCCCGTTCGCCGAGCACCACCATTCGCTGCAGCCCGAGGGCAACGTCGGCGACGGCGTGCGGCTCGGCGTGGCGGTCGGCGGCCTGCACGATCCGGCCCATGCGGGCGACTGCATCTGGACGCCGGTGTCGGTGCTGCGCAAGCCCGACGGCGGCATCGTCAGGTATCCGCACATCTTCATCGACCGTGCCATGCCCGGTTGCATCGCGGTCGGGCCCGACGGGCGGCGCTTCGTCAACGAAGGCGGGTCGTACCAGACCTTCGTGGGCACGATGCACCGGCTTGGCATCACCACGGCGCACCTGATCGCGAACCGCGACTTCCTGCGCCGTTACGGCCTGGGCCTCGCGCGGCCCGCGCCCTTCAGCGCGCGCTCGCTGATCGAGGCGGGCTACCTGATCGAGGCCCCGACCCTGGCGCAGCTGGCCGGGCGGCTGAACATCGATCCGCACGAACTCGAAGCCACGGTGCGGCGCTTCAATGACGGTGCGGCGCGCGGCGAGGACCCCGAGTTCGGCAAGGGCGCCGACGCGCACTCGCGCTTTCGCGGCGACCAGACGCATGCGCCCAATCCGGGCGTGGCGCCGATCGGCGACGGGCCCTACTACGCGCTCGCGCTGCACCCGGGCGATCTCAGCACGGTGGGCGGCCTCGAGACCAATGCCGAAGCGCAGGTGCTGACGCCGCAGGGCACGCCGATCGAGGGGCTCTACGCGGCCGGGCTCGACATGAACTCGATCATGCGCGGGCGCTATCCGGGCGGCGGCAGCAGCATCGGGCCGGCGATGACCTTCGGCTACATCGCGGCGCTGCAGATGGCGCAGGCGCGCCCGGAGACGCGGCCGGCCGAGGCCCGCGCTCAGACGATCAGCGCGTAGCCGGGCGCGGCCCAGCGCAGGGTCACGCGCGTGCCCTGGCCGGGCCGGCTGTCGATGGCCAGCCGCACGCCCATGGCCTCGGCCTGCTCGCGCAATCCCACCAGCCCATAGTGCCCGGGCGCGATGGCCTGGCTGTCGAAACCCACGCCATCGTCCACGATCTCGAGCTGCAGAACGCCCGGGTCGGCGGCGGGCTGCAGGCGCAGGCCCAGGTGCCGCGCGCCCGCATGCCGCTCGACGTTGCGCAGCAGTTCCTCGCACATGCGGTACACGGTCTCGGCGGGCTCGGCGACCAGCGCCGGCAGGTCGGGCGCGAGCTCGCAGTCGAGCACGATCCCCGTGCGCTCGTTCATGCCGCGGGCCAGCTCGACCAGCGCCGCGCCCAGCCCGATGTCGCGCACCGGGTTGCTGCGCAGCTGGTCGATGGCGCGGCGCGCCTCGTCCAGGCCCTCGCGCGCGGCCTGCTCGGCGCGCATCAGCTCGTCGGGCAGTTCCTGCGGCTGCGTGGTCGCGATGTGCTTGAGCACGCGTATCTCGGTCAGCATGGCCATCATCGAATGCGCCAGCGTGTCGTGCAGGTCGCGCGCCATGCGCAGGCGCTCGCGCATCACGGCGGACTCGCGCGACTCCTGCGCCAGCCGGCTGATCTCGACGGTGCGCTGGCGCACGCGCTCGTCGAGTTCGGCATTGAGCAGGCGCAGCTCGTCGCGCTCGCGCTGCAGCGTGTCGAGCAGCCGGTCGAGCGCCGTGCCCAGGCGCGCGGCCTCGTCGGCGCCCTCGGGCACCTCGATGCGCGAGGCGCTGCCGGCGAGCACCGCGTCGGCCGAGCTCGCGATCACGCTCACGCGGTGGGTCAGGCGGTGCGTCATGGCCACGCCGACCACCGCGGCGCACAGGCCCAGCATGCTGAGCACCAGCGTGATGCGCCATTCGATGGCGGTCGCGAACGAGGCCAGCGAGGCCACCGGCTCCACCACCACCACGCGCCAGCCCAGGCGCCGCAGGGTGCCGTCGCGCTCGGTGCGCGGCGCCGCCACCAGGAAGGGCTTGTTGTCGACCAGCCGCCGTACCCGGATGCGCGCCGGCAGGTCGGCGCCATCGGTGCCCAGCCCGGCGACCGTCGGGTCGAAGGGCGCGGCCAGGTCGCCCCTCTCGCGCCAGCGCGTGCCGAGCAGGGCCGCCGGGCCGTGACGCACCATGCCGTCGCGGTCGATCAGCAGCCACTCGCCGGGCGAGGCCTTGATGCCGGACACCGTGTGGTCCACCCATTGCCAGCTGAGCTGCGCCGCCACCACGCCGACGATGGCGCCGTCGGCGTTGCTCACCGGCGCGCTGAGCTTGAGGAAATGCTCGCCCGGCGAGCGGCCCTCCTCGATCCACGCATCGGCCAGCCCCTGCGAGATCCACGCATGCTGGTTGACGTTCTCGCCCACCACCTTCGGGTCGGTGGCCGCGACGATGAAACCGTCCGCGTCGGTCAGCGCCAGCCAGATCAGGTCCGGCACGCCGCGGTGCACCGCCTCGAGCGAACGCTGCCGCCACGCGGCGTCGTCGCCCTGCACGTCCTGCGACAGGATCGAGGCCACCACGCTCACCGACTGCAGGCGCAGCAGCATCGCGGTGTCGAGCTCGGCGCTGACGTGCTCGCCGGCCGTCTCCAGCCGCTGGGAGTGCACCTCGAGCAGGGTCGAGCGCACGAAGCTGCGCAGCCAGAGGTTGGCCGCCAGCGCCAGGCAGATGGCCAGCGCGATCATCAGCCAGCCGATCGCGGCGGCGAGGCTGCGTCGGGGGTCGATGCGCTGCAGCAGGCTCATCGAGAGGTCGAAGCCGGCGGGGCGGGAGGGGGGCGCGCGGTCATGGGCGGCGCATTGTCGCAAAGGACCCGCGGCGCGTCAGCCCATGACTTTCGGTATGGGCACTTACCCTGAGATATCGGGGTTTTCCTCGGGTCGCGGCGTGACTTCCGGCAGGCGCGAGCAGTTATTTTCGAGACGACAGTTGCGTCCATCGCGCAGCGTGTCGAGAGATGCGCCACATCCACCCCGTTCGACAACGCCGCGACGCGATCGGCGTGACCTGCCAAGGAGACATTCGACAATGAGCACCCCCACATCCCTCTCGCCGGCCGTCGGCGCCTCCGCCGGCGTCCCGGTACGCTGGTACGCCAGCCGCTGGACGCAGCTGGTCGTCGGCATCGTCTGCATGATCGCGACCGCGAACATCCAGTACGCGTGGACGCTGTTCGTGCCGGAGATCCAGAAGTCCTTCGGCTGGGAGCGCGCCTCGATCCAGATCGCCTTCACCATCTTCGTGCTGGTCCAGACCTGGCTCGCGCCCATCGAGGGCTACTTCATCGACAAGTTCGGGCCACGGCTGATCGTGGCCTTCGGCGCGCTGTTCATCGGCGCGGCCTGGGTCATCAACTCGCAGGCGACCACGCTGCTGGGCTTCTACATCGGCGCGGCCGTCGGCGGCATCGGCGTGGGATCGATCTACGCCACCTGCATCAACAACGCGCTCAAGTGGTTCCCCGACCGCCGCGGCCTGGCCGTGGGCCTGACCGCCGGCGGCTACGGCGCCGGCTCGGCCGCTACCATCCTGCCGATCGCCGCGATGATCGAGTCGTCCGGGTTCCAGGAAGCCTTCTTCTTCTTCGGCGTGATGCAGGGTTCGCTGGCCTTCCTGGCCGCCTGGTTCCTGCGGGCCCCGAAGGCGCACGAGATCCGCGCCTCGGCCAAGCTCACGCAGAGCCGCCGCGACTACACGCTGAAGGAAGCGCTGAACACCCGCCTGTTCTGGCTGATGCTGCTGATGTTCTCGTGCGTGGTCACCGGCGGCATGATGGCCGTGGCGCAATTGGGCGTGATCGCGCAGGACCTGGGCGTGAAGGAGTTCAAGGTCGACCTGTACTTCTTCGTCATGGCCGCGCTGCCGCTGGCGCTGATGCTCGACCGCGTGATGAACGGCATCTCGCGCCCCCTGTTCGGCTGGATCTCCGACCACATCGGCCGCGAGAAGACCATGGTGATCGCCTTCACGCTCGAGGGCATCGGCATCATCGCGCTGGGTTACTTCGGCCACAACCCGTGGGCCTTCCTGATCCTGTCGGGCGTCGTGTTCCTGGCCTGGGGCGAGGTCTACTCGCTGTTCTCCGCGCTGGCCGGCGATGCCTTCGGCACCAAGCACATCGGCAAGATCTACGGCGTGCTGTACTGCGCCAAGGGCGTCGGCGCGCTGTTCGTGCCCATCGGCAACCTGATGATGGAAGCCACCGGCACCTGGTCGACCGTGCTCTACACCGTGGCGGCGCTGGACCTGTTCGCCGCCTTCCTGGCCATCGTGGCGCTGCGGCCGATGCTCAAGGCGCACGTGGAAGCCTCGTCCGCCAATCCCGCGGGCAAGCATGGACGCTTTGGATTGAGCGAATGACCCGCTCGAGCAAATGAGCGAATGAACGACGCCGGGCACGACCCGGCGTCTTTTTTTCTTCAGGGCTGTTTTCTTCGCGCGAGCACGAGCACCGCCAGTTCGGTGCGCGTGTTCGCGTGAAGCTTTTGCATGATGCGGCTCGCGTGGTTCTTCACCGTGCCCTCGGCCAGGTTCAGCGCCGCCGCGATCTGGCGATTGCTCTGCCCCTTGGCGATCAGGTCGAGCACCACGGCCTCGCGCTCGGTCAGCGGATCGGGCGCCTCCTGCGGCTCGGCCGACGCGGGCTCGGCGCAGGCCGGCGGGTCTTCCACCGCCACGTCCTGCGCCACGTGGTTGGCCAGCAGCCGGAACTGGTCCATCACCTTGCGCGCGATCTGCGGCGTCATGCGCGACTCGCCGCGGTGCACCGCGCGTACCGTGTCCAGCACCTCCTCCTCCGACGCATCCTTGAGCAGGTAGGCCTGCGCGCCGGCGCGCACCGCGTCGAACACCAGGTCGTCGCGGTCGAAGGTGGTCAGCACCATCACGCGGGTGCGCGGCAGCGCGGCCGTGATCTCGCGCGTGGCCAGCACGCCGCTCTGGCGCGGCATGCGCAGGTCCATCAGCACCACGTCGGGCAGCAGGCGCCGCGCGAGTTCCACCACCTCCATGCCGTCGGCGGCCTGGCCGACGACCTGGATGTCGGATGCGGCGTCCAGCAGCATGGCCATGCCGCGGCGGATCAGCGGCTGGTCGTCGGCGACGAGGACCCGGATCCGCGGGTCGGCGGGCGCAAGGGGTGGAACGGGCGAAACGGTGGTGGCGCTCATGGGGGCATCGGGGGGGATGCGCCATTGTGCGATGCAGGATGGCCCGTGGCGGACAGGGATGGCCCTGAGGCAGCCGGGTATTTTCGGGCCCCGGGGCCCGGGCCGGCCGCCGCCCCTGGCGTGGCGCGAAAATACCCCGAAAAGACCGTATCCGGCCGGTCGGTGCCCCCTGGAGACATACCCCCACGCCAGGGTTTCGGAGCCCGCGCGGCGGAACCGGGTCCCGTCCGCGCGACAATCCGGGTCTACGGCCAGAAAAAGGGCCCCCGACGGCCGGAAATCCCAGTGACCCGACAGCCCAGCATCTACGGAAGAAGCGCATGAGCACGAAGCAACCTACCATCATCTACACCCTGACCGACGAGGCGCCCCTGCTGGCGACCTACGCATTCCTGCCCATCATTCGCGCCTTCGCGAATCCGGCCGGCATCAACGTCGAAACCAGCGACATCTCCGTGGCGGCCCGCATCCTGGGCGAGTTCCCCGAGCTGCTGAGCGACGACCAGAAAGTGCCGGACAACCTCGCCGAGCTGGGCAAGCTCACGCTCAAGCCCGAAGCCAACATCATCAAGCTGCCCAACATCAGCGCCTCGGTGTCCCAGCTCAAGTCGGCCATCAAGGAACTGCAGGGCAAGGGCTACAAGATCCCCGACTACCCCGAAAACCCGACCACGGACGAGGACAAGGACATCCGCGCGCGCTACAACAAGTGCACCGGCAGCGCCGTGAACCCCGTGCTGCGCGAAGGCAATTCCGACCGCCGCGCGCCCAAGGCCGTCAAGGAATACGCCCGCAAGAACCCGCACAGCATGGCCGACTGGAGCCAGGCCTCGCGCTCGCACGTCTCGCACATGCACGGCGGCGACTTCTACCACGGCGAGAAGTCCATGACCCTGGACCGCGCGCGCAACGTCAAGATGGAGCTCATCACCAAGAGCGGCAAGACCATCGTGCTCAAGCCCAAGGTCGCGCTGCTGGACCGCGAGGTCATCGACTCCATGTTCATGAGCAAGAAGGCGCTGCTGGCCTTCTACGAGAAGGAGATCGAGGACGCGCACAAGACCGGCGTGATGTTCTCGCTGCACGTCAAGGCCACCATGATGAAGGTCTCGCACCCCATCGTGTTCGGCCACTGCGTGAAAATCTTCTACAAGGAAGCCTTCGAGAAGCACGGCAAGCTGTTCGACGAGCTGGGCATCAACGTCAACAACGGCATGGTCGACCTCTACACCAAGATCGCCACGCTGCCCCAGAGCACCCAGGACGAGATCAAGCGCGACCTGCACGCCTGCCACGAGCACCGCCCCGAGCTGGCCATGGTCGACTCGGCCAAGGGCATCACCAACTTCCACTCGCCCAACGACGTGATCGTGGACGCCTCCATGCCCGCGATGATCCGCAACGGCGGCAAGATGTGGGGCGCCGACGGCCGCCTGAAGGACGTCAAGGCCGTGATGCCCGAATCGACCTTCGCCCGCATCTACCAGGAGATCATCAACTTCTGCAAGTGGCACGGCGCCTTCGACCCCAAGACCATGGGCACCGTGCCCAACGTCGGCCTGATGGCCCAGAAGGCCGAGGAATACGGCTCGCACGACAAGACCTTCGAGATCCCGGAAGACGGCGTCGCCAACATCACCGACCTGGACACCGGCGAAGTGCTGATGAGCGAGGACGTGGAGCAGGGCGACATCTGGCGCATGTGCCAGGTCAAGGACGCCGCGATCCGCGACTGGGTCAAGCTGGCCGTCAACCGCGCGCGCAACTCCGGCATGCCGGTCGTGTTCTGGCTCGACGCCTACCGCCCGCACGAGGCGCAGCTGATCACCAAGGTCAAGATGTACCTGCACGAGCACAACACCTCGGGCCTGGACATCCAGATCATGAGCCAGGTGCGCGCCATGCGCTACACGCTGGAACGCGTGGTCCGCGGCCTCGACACCATCAGCGCCACCGGCAACATCCTGCGCGACTACCTGACCGACCTGTTCCCGATCATGGAACTGGGCACCTCGGCCAAGATGCTGTCGATCGTGCCGCTGATGGCCGGCGGCGGCCTGTACGAGACCGGCGCGGGCGGCTCGGCCCCCAAGCACGTGCAACAGCTGGTGGAAGAGAACCACCTGCGCTGGGATTCGCTGGGCGAGTTCCTCGCGCTGGCCGTGAGCCTCGAAGACCTGGGCCTGAAGACCGGCAACAAGCAGGCCGCCATCCTGGCCAAGACGCTCGACACCGCCACCGGCAAGCTGCTCGACAACAACAAGAACCCCTCGCCCAAGACCGGCCAGCTCGACAACCGCGGCAGCCAGTTCTACCTGGCGATGTACTGGGCGCAGGAACTCGCCGCGCAGACCGACGACACGGAACTGCAGGGCCGCTTCAAGAAGCTGGCCGAGGCCCTCTCGTCCAACGAGCAGAAGATCGTCGACGAACTCGCGGCTGTGCAGGGCAAGGCCGTGGACATCGGCGGCTACTACCTGGCCGACAAGGCGAAGTTCGAAGCCGTGATGCGCCCGAGCGCCACGCTCAACGCAGCGCTGGCCTCGGCCCAGGGCTGATCGGCATCGCGCGGGTGGCGGCCGCCATGAAGCCCTCCTGGCGCGCGATGCTCCCCGCCGTGCTGGCCCTGGCCGGCACGGCGGGCACCGTCCACGCGGCCGAGGACTGCGAGGCCCTGCGCACCCGCATCGAGTCGAAGATCGCCGCCGCCGGCGTGGCGCGCTTCACCGTGGCCGTCGTCGATGCCAATGCGTCGACGAACGGGCAGGTGGTGGGGAGCTGCGAGCTTGGCAGCAGGAAGATCGTCTATGAAAGGGACGTCGGCACTGGCGCGGGGTCGGCGCCGGTGGCGGCGGGACCGGGCTCGGCTTCGGTGGGGGAGCCGATGCTGACTGAGTGCAAGGATGGGACCGTGTCTATGGGTGGGGATTGCAGGTAGCCTGCCACTGCAGTACCCGCTCCCCGTCTTCGATCAGAAGCTGAATCGCGGGGTCCGACTCCGAGCGAATCTCGAGGCTCACGACCTGGCTCGCCAGAGCCAACGCCGCGCACAAGTCTGCCGCGGTGAGAGGGATCGGTGCCCGCCGCACGCCGTGCTACAGATCGCCAAGCACGGTGGCGTGTTCTTGGCCCTTGGCTTCAGTCCGAAGCTGTCATCCCCGAATCTTCGCTAGAACTCTCTTGCCGGACTTGATGATCAGGTACGGCTTCTGCCACTGGACACTGGGGTCTTGAGTGATGTCCTCGGCTCGTCCCAACGTGGTCATCGCGAACAGATTGCATGCGGATGCTTTGATGCAAGAGTAGAACCACACATCGAGGCGCCCTATTCCCGATCCTCGAGGGCCATAGAAGGCATAGATCTCATTGCCTCCTTGCGGTGCCTTGATCGCGTACTTCATCATCTCGTGCGATGGATAGGTCTTGGAGAACCAAGCCTGCGCCGAACGCGTACTTTCGAAGCCCAAGGGCACGCCTTCAGCATGGACATTGAACGCGGAGGCGACCAGTACCGCAGTCGCGAGCCTGAAAAAACGATGAGCCCCATGCATCTTGGCGACTCGATGAGAAGAAAGAAAAAATGGCTTCATCTTATCGATCCACTCTTAATCTCATCCTTGTTTCCTCCTCGGATTCGATGACAAGGTAGGGGAGTTGATAGCTGATCTTCGGCGGTCCTTTCTGATATCTGGCACGCCCTAGATCCAGCATCCCTCGCAGTTGGCAAGGCCCTTTTTCAGAGCAACCATAAAACCAGCCATTCACCCTGATTATTGGACGGTGAGGAGCAAGGCCCAACGGGGAGGCTGGGCTGATTACTTATTCGACTGGCTACCAATGCAGCGACTTTCGTCATAGTTCCATGCGCCGCCGCCGTCCAGGCATTTGTCGATCGATATCTGTTTAGCAAGCCAGTAGGTCAGACTGACCAAAGCTATCACTGCTAAAACAATCCAGATTCGTTTTTGCATGCCTTCCTTTGCATCGGGTTTCAATATTGAGCGGGCAAACCCGTTGGACGGAATGGCGCGCAGACAGAACTACACGATTGACTCGAACCGAGTGCACCACTTCGGCCTATTGCATTTGCGGCTTGATCGGCTCTTGATGCGCTTGCCGGATCTCCCTTGATTTTTTGGTCAGTCCACTCTCTAGTATCAGAGATGGTGCATGCGGTCGCTTCACCGAGTGGCCCGCGTCGCGTCGCTTCGCAGTTGGCTTTGCAATGGAAGTACTTGTCTCCGCCAATGGTGTTGGCAGCCCTCATATCGTTGTAATTGCGAACGAAGTCCTGAGTAGCCGCGCTTCGCTGCTGCGTCGCTGACAGTCCTTGGCCTTGATTTCGACCGGGGCCATATGGGCCGATGTTGGGATTGTCCAGACCGTAAGGATCAACGTAGCCGAGTGGATTACCCTCGACATAGCCAAACTGATTCCACCCACCATCAAGTCCAATCGGGTCCGCTTGGCTATACCTCCCCGTCCTCGCGTCATAGCTCCGGAAGTAGTTATAGAACAACCCCGATTCCTCATCTGCATACTGCCCCGGATACCTCAGGTTGAACTTCACCTCCGAGATACCCGTCGTGCCCGGATTCGGCGTCACTTCCAGATTCGCAAACCGGGTTTTCGCCACCGTCGGCTTGTCTTCCCCGAACGCGCTGTAGCTCCACTGCCAGACCGCTTGCCCGTCCGCGTTCGTGAACCTGCGCGGTGTGCTCAGGTGATCGCTGTGCACCGCATACGTGGCGCCGTCGATCACCGCTGCAATCGGCATCGGCCCATTGGCCGTCGGCAGGTAGATGTAGTTGCCTTGGCCTGCGCTGTTCGTGCCCCCACTGCCGATCTCCGCCACCAACGAGCCCCGCTCGTCGTAAACATACGCATAGCCCAGTTGCTCCGCCTGGCTCGTGCTCGGACTCCACATCTTCGTGAAGAACGCCACCAGACTGCCCCAGAACCCCGGATCGCTCTCGTCCCCCTGGCTCGGCGGATACAGCGGCTCCGTCTTGAACACCCGCTGCCCCAGCGCGTTGTGCGCATAGCGCGTCGTCGGGCTGCTGTCCGTCGCGCCCGTGGTCGCCGTGCTCAGCCGCCCCTCGGCGTCGTAGCCGTAGCTGCGCAGGCCATCGCCCGTGAGGTCGCCGTTGGCGTTGTAGCCATAGACCACGCTGGTGGTCGCGCCACCCGTGGTCTGGCTGAAGCCGGTGAGGCGGTTGCTAGCTGCTCCTACGGTGTAGCTGCGGCTGGTACTCAGCCCGTTGACCACCCGCGTGCTGCTCGAGCGATTGCCGTTCGCGTCGTAGCCGAAGCCTGCCGTGTTGCTGCTGCTGCCCGCCACGTTGAAGCTCGTGATGCGCCCGACGCTGTCGTAGCCCACGTTCCAGGTGGTGTTGGCGTTCGCGATGGTGTCGTGCGTGGGGTCGGTGTCCGCCGGACCATACAGGTTCTGCGTCAGGCTCGTGATGCGGCCTGCGGCGTCGTAGACGTAGTTGCCGAACTCGGTCGCGGTCATGCGCCCGGCCGTGTCGTAGCTGCGCGTGGCCTTGAGCTTCGGGTCGGTGCTCGTGAAGGCCCAGGTCCAGCCCGTGGGCTGGCCCAGCGGGTTCCAGGCGATGTTGCTCACCAGGGGCGTGCTGTTCCAGTTCAGGCCGGTGAGGCGGCCTGTGGAATCGTAGACATGGCTCAGCGTGGCGCCCGTGGGGTACGCGATGCTTCCCAGCGTGCCGTTGAGGTTGTAGGCGTAGCCGATCTGCTGGACGCTGCCATTGGCCAAGGTCTGCCTCTTGACCACCACGCGCCCGAAGGCATCGCGCGTGTACTCGGTGGTGCCACTGCGGTCCACGATCTCCGACAGGTAGCCCTTGCTGGTGGCCGAGAGGTCGTAGCGCAGGGTGGTGGTCTTGCCGTCGGCGAAGACGAGGCTCGTGGGCCGGCCCAAGGCATCCCTGTTGATGGTGGTGGCCTGGCCCAGTGCGTCGACGATCTGGCTGGGCAGGCCCAGGTTGTCGTACTGGGTGGTCGCTCCGCCCGTGTCGGCGCTGCTCTCGGCGGTGGCGTTGCCCTGGGCGTCGCGGGTGTAGCCGGTGGCCACGCCCTTGAAGTCCTTGGCCTCGGTGATGGCATCGAGGGCGTTGTATTTGAGGGTGGCCGTGGCGTTGGCCGCGTTAGTCACCGAGGCCACGCGGCGCAAGAGGTCGCGCCCCAATTGGGTGCTCTGGTTCAAGCCGTTGGTGCTGCGTGTGAGGTCGCCGTTGGCGTCGTAGCTGAATGAGCTCGTCTGGTTCGGGCCTTCGGTTATGGCGTAAACGCGGTTGAGGTAGGTCATGCTGCGCGCGATGTTCCAGGCCACGGCACCGCTGCTGTCCTTGATCTGCTCGGCGGTGCGGTTGCCCATGCCGTCGAGCGTGAAACTGCCGCTCTCGCCGCGGTTGTTGCTCCAGCCTGTGAGGCGATGGGCGGGATCGTAGGTGTAGGTCAGCACCAGGCCCGTGGGAAGCGTGATGGTCTCGACGCTGCCGTAGGGCTTGTAGGTCAGCGTGGTGGTCTGCTGGCCACCGACGATCTGGGTCAGCAGGCGATCGCGCGCGTCGTAGGTGTAGGTGGTGACGAGGCCGTTGGGCTCAGTCTGGCTGGTGCTACGGTTGGCGAGGTCGTAGGCGTAGCCGGTGACGTGGCCCAGGGCGTTGGTGCTGGTGAGGACGTTGCCGCGGGAGTCGTAGGTGTAGGTCGTGGTGGCGCCGTTGGGCTCGGTGGTGGTGGCGGCCAGACTTTGGGGGGTGTAGGTCCAACTCCAAGTGCGAGTGACGTTGGGCGAAAAGGATATGTCGGTGACGGCCTTGGTCAGCAGGTTGCCCTGCGCGTCGTACGTGAAGGCGGTCTTGCGGCGACCCGATTCGCCGATCAGCACGGGGAGGCTAAGGCTGGGATGCCACTGGGTGGCAGTGACCTGCTGGGCTTCGGGTCTGCCAGATGCTTTGATCACGTAAAGCGGGAGGCGGCGGGTGACGTCCCAGCCTGTGTCGGTGACTACGCCCTTGAAGTCGCTCTCGGACGTGACCAAGCCGTTGGCATCCTGGATTCGGTAGATGGCGTCGTCGCCGCCTTTGGCGGAAGGCCACTGGCCGCCTGTCACCGCCAAGTTTCCCTTCGTCGTGCCGTAACTGTAGTTTCGGCTGATCCCCAGCGGATCCACTACCGTTGCCGAACCCCATGAGGGATAGCTCACTTGGTAGCGATTGACGGAGCCGGTCAACTGGGTCTCCGTGGCGCGGCCCTGCGAGTCATAGCTGAAGGTGGCGAAACGCGCGCCCGTTTCATCCAAGATGCCCGTCAGGGCTTGCGGGTACGTCGAATTCTCGTAGAGGTATGTTTGAGTTTTTGCATCGGGGTAGGTCACCACGGACAGCCGACCTGCAGCGTCGTAGGCGTAGGCGGTGCTGCGCAAGTCGGGGGTAACGACGGACACGAGCAACCCCGCGCTGTCGTAGCCCAGTGTCAGCGTGCGCCCGAATGCGTTGGTGATCATGGCCATCTGTCCTGCCCCGTTATAGCTGTAGGAAGTGATCTGCCCATTGCGCTGCGTATGTGTCAGCAGGTTCCCGTTGGCCGCAAACACCAGCGTGGCATCGTCCTCGACGCGCCGGTATGCCCAGGTGCCATCGACCGCCTGCACCAAGCTATCCGCACTGTTCGAAGTCGCCCAGACCGACGAGCCCGACGCCTTGCTGAATGCGCGCAGAGTTCCGTCTGCGTTGTTGATCGCTACGGCGATGGGATTGACCGCAGGCGCGAATCTCAGTGCGGTCGTGTGGTTATGCGCCCATGCCGTGCCCAACGAGCCTGCAGGCCGACTTGTGTCCGCGCCCCAAGTACTTCGATACGTCCGCCGGAACGACAGTGGCGCCGGGCCGTTGTCGATGTAGTCGAGGTCCGATCGGTACTTCTCCGCCGTGGCCGGCAAAATTGGTGCGCCAAAGATCTCTCCGTCTCTGGCGCACGACTGCTTAGGAGGAGTGGGTTTGCCAGTAATCGGATCGACTAGCGTCGGATCGACGGGCGGCTCCGTTGCCTCCACTGACTGTTTGTACACCGTAAGGGTCGTATTGCTATCTGAAGCCCCGCCAGACCACCTGTAGCGCTCAATCGCGAGGCAGTTACCTGCCCCTGTCGGCACTGAACTTATGTACGTGTAGATACCGTAATTTACATCCGCAGAAACACCGACCATTCGAGCGCATGCCGCCGCCTCATTGGACTGCCATCCACTACCCTTTCCGCCCAGCCATCCATTCCCATACGCCTGATACTCAGTCACTTTCGCCGCGAATGAGCAAGACGCAGCAAGAGAACACGCGACGACGATCAAGCGAAGAAGATGAGCCACCTCGAACCGAAGTCTGCGATGAGGGTTAATTGGCTGCCGCGATTGACCGCTGTGAAGCACTCGATGTGAGCAATTTGGAGTGAGCGAAATTTCCGCAGTTGCATAAAAACGCCGAACAAACAGCAGTCTCATGAATTTCAAATAGAAGAACGGCTCGACGTAATTCTTCTCACTGCGAAAAATCGTAGGCCTCGCTGCCCTCTCTCGAGTTTCTCTCATTGCATCTCCCCATGTTTTTCGTTGATGTGGATGAACATCCGCGGCTCGGTCTTCACGGGCCGCGGTGCTCACTTCCTCGCACAACAATCGCCCCCTCAGGCGATGCACACCGCGATGCGATGCGCATCGTGCAAGCTGCCGCAAGGTAGCCCAAAGACCATGTTGCGACAACCATACATCCACGACTCGTGCAGCGTCTCCGGAGAAGTGAGCGCCAAAGTATCAAAGCGTCGAAAAGAGTCGTTGCGTGCGAACGACTCCGAGGCCGGAAAGAGATGAACCAGAGTGACGGTAGCCGAAGACGTAATCAGGATGAAGGTCAGTTTCTATTTTGGAAGGTCCTACTTATTCAACTTGTGCACCGCGAGACTTTTTTCCCGAGATTGCATTCTTCGCAACGCTCGCCATCTACGCTCTAAGACATCACGTCGTGCGTCACATAGGCCCCAGCCAGGTAGCCAAGGCTGTCTCAAGGCCCTCCCACGATTGCGTTCCGACCCACGCCACATACCCATCCGACCTGACTAAAACAGCTCCAGGCGCGCTGACCTCACCAAGCACCGGAAGCGCCCACTTTCCATCCAAGCCGACATCGACCACTCGAACCTTGTCAGCCAAGCGTTCCATATCGAGGCCGCCCAGAATCCCGAAATTGAGCAGCAGTGGCCGCGCCGAATGCATCAGCGTGAAGACGCGCTTTGTACCTTCCACAGTCACGACATCCAGATCCGGCATCCTCCTCCCCACCAGCGGATGCCCCTCCCCCAAGTCATACCGAATATCCAGCCCCGACATCATCCCCGCGAAGCGCTTGCGCGGCTCCTCCATCCGAAGCAGCTCCGACACGCTCTCCGCCAACGCCTTGCTGCGATCGTCCTGCCGCCGCAGCGCGACCTGCGCCAGCGAATTGCGCAGCACCAGCGCCCCCACCGGATGCCGCTCGGCCTGGTAGGTATCGAGAAGACTCTCCGGCGAAATCCCCTTCACGACTTGCGCCAGCTTCCACCCAAGGTTGAAGGCATCCTGCACGCCGAGATTGAGCCCCTGCCCGCCCGCCGGGTAGTGCACATGCGCTGCATCTCCGGCCAACAGCACGCGCCCCTTGCGATAGCTGGCCGCCTGCCGGGCCATGTCCGTGAATCGCGAGATATGAAGCGGGCTGTGTACGCCGAAGTCGGAGCCGTAATGCGCCATCAGGCACTCGCTCAGATCGAGCAGCGTGGGCTGGTCCGCGCGCCCCACTTCGCGCTCCGTCACCATGATCCGCACGGTCTCCCCGTCGTCCATGCGGCTCAGGCCGTGGGTCCCGATCGCGTCGTGCCGCATGCCCCACACGGGCTCCTCGGCGACCTCCGCTTCGGCGAGGATGTGGCTGATCGTGGCGTCCCATCCCGGAAACTCGATCCCCGCAGCCTTCCGGATCGCGCTGCGCCCGCCATCGCAACCGACCAGGTATTGCGCGCGCAGCGTCCGGCCTTCGCGCAGATGGACGTCGACACCGGCCTCGTCCTGATCGAAGCCGACCACCTCGCGCTCTCGATAGGTGGTCACCCCGAGTTCGGCGATCCAGCCCGCAAGAATGCGCTCGATGTGCTTCTGCCACAGCGCCAATCCATAGTTGTGCCGCGTCGGAAAGTCGCTGATGTCGAGCCGGTTGAGGCCGAACGCGGCCACCTGCGCCGTCTGCCCTTCGGCCAGGAACCGGTCGACGATGCCGCGCTGGCCGAAGATCTCGAGGGTGCGCGCATGCAGGCCGCCGGCGCGCGATCCCTCGATGTCCTGGTTCGAGCGCCGCTCGAGGATCGCGACATCGACGCCGGCCAGCGCGAGTTCGCCCGCGAGCATCATGCCGGTGGGGCCCGCGCCCGCGATCAGCACCGCATGTCCATCGCCACGCGCGGCGACGCCTGCGGAAATCTCGTCCTGGATTCGGCCCGTCTCGTTCGATCGACTCATTGCCTGCGGTCCTCCATGCGATGGTGTACGGCTTGTTCGGATACCACGAGGGCCCTGTAACATCGCCCTGCTTGGCCTCCACCAGACAACAGATACGCCCCCATGCGGTTGCTCCCCATTTTCGTGGTTCTGCTTGCGAGCGCGGCATCCGCCGCCGATGGCTCGTCCGCCACGACGACCACGCTCTACAAGTCCATCGGCCCCGACGGCCGAACGATCTACAGCGACGTCCCGCCAACACAGGCACGCGAATCGAAGACGCTGACGTTCAAGAACCTGCCAGCCAGCCCCCTGTCCACTGAAACCCTCGCGTACATCGAGCAACTGCGCAAGTCCGCGGACATCCGTGCATCGGCACCACCGCCTCGCGACACTGTGCTGTTCTCGGCCAAGTGGTGCGGCTTCTGCCGGCAGGCGAAGGCCTACCTGGCGAACAAGGGCATCGGCTATCGCGAAGTGGACATCGACACCACCGAAGGCAAGCTGGCCTATGCGCAACTGGGTGGCAACAGCGGCGTGCCCCAACTGTTCGTGAATGGCCGTGGCATCACGGGCTTTTCGGCCTCTGCTTACGACGCTTTCCTGCAGCCTCGCAAATAGGACCGCGTCGAAGCGGGAACCAGTTCACTCGGATCGCGACTTTTGCTGTCGGTCTTTTCGGCCAGGCCGCGAAGAACGCCCGATCAATAGCTTGATTCCTCCCGCGACAAGGAGCGCATCGATCCCGAGAACTGCACTCCTCCCAAGAGGTCCCGACGCTGCGATCCTGTCCAGACTACTCCAGCTCAAAGGTCTGCCGGCACTCACGAGCGGAACTTGGTTCTCCAGAAGAGTCAACACGTGAAGAGCGTGCAACGTCGGCACCCCTATCAAGACAAACGCAACAACAAATCTCATCGTTCACGACCTCCTGTTTTCTGCCGCAAACAGCTCTAGAAACGAATTCACCGACACACAGGCGCCGACTGCATCGCTTGCTTCAAGTCGACCCGCGAGCCGCCGAAGAGCAGCATCACGGACCCGCTCCATGGGAATCGTTCGCAAAGTCTCCGCGGCCCTCAAGACAGTGTCGCGGGGACCCAGCACATACATGTCGACGAGAAGATCTACCTCTCGCGTCGCCGAGTCCGCGCCCAGGATGTAGGCGAGCCGGTCCTGCCACTCCAGAGACTGCGTCGACCATGTCGCAGCGAGCTCTTTCCATTGCGAGTCCGTCAGGCACCGAAGCGCGTGCTGTGAGTCGACAAACCCCAGGTCGTACCAGTAGTCAGCGCCATCTTCACCGAAGAACGTCTTGTCGATCATGACGAAAGCTTACCCGTGGTGTCGACCATTTTTCAGGGGATGTCTTGCAGGCCGTCCTCGGGTGTCCGGCCCCCCTCCCTCCACCCCCCAGGCGTCACCCCATGCAGCCGCACGAATGCCCGCTGCAGCGCATCCACCGACCGAAACCCGCTGCGGCTCGCGATCCGTTCCTGCGTCCACCCGGTCTGCCGCAGCAACTGTGCCGCCGCCGCCACGCGCGTGCGCTCGACGAAGCGCGCGGGTGTGCACCCCGTCTCGGCCACAAAGGCGCGCGCGAAGTTGCGCGGGCTCATGCCCACGCGTTCGGCCAGCACCTCGACCGCGAGCTCTTCCTGCGGATGGGTGCCGATCCACGCGACCAGTTCGCGCAGCCGATGGCTCGCGCTGGCCTGCGCCTGCAGCGCGGGGGTGAGCTGCGGCTGCTCGCCGCCGCGCAGCATCGGCAGCGCCAGGGTGCGCGCGATGTCCATCGAGACCTCATGGCCCAGGTCGTCCTCGACCAGCGCGAGCGCGAGTTCGATGCCGGTGACCACGCCCGCTGAAGTCCAGACCTTGCCGTCGCGCACGTAGATGCGCTGCTGCCGCACGCGCACCTGCGGCCGCAGTTCCTGCAGCATCTCGCACACGCGCCAATGGGTGGTGGCCTCGAGCCCGTCGAGCAGGCCGGCCGCGGCGAGTGCGAAGGCGCCGCTGCACACGCTCGCGACGCGGCGCACGCGCGGCGCGGCCTGGGCGATCCAGTCGCCGATGCGCTGCTCGAGGATGGCGTGGCGCACGGCGGGCTCGTCGCCGCCGGCCACGATCAGGGTGTCGATGGTGGCGGGCAGCGCGTCGAGGCTGCGGGTGTCGCCCAGCTGCAGGCCGCTGTTGGTCGACACGGTGCCGCCACCCGGCGAGGCGATCAGCACTTCGTAGCTGCCGGGTCGCAATTGCTCGGCCTTGCTGAACACGCTGGCGGGGCCCGCGACGTCGATGGCCTCGACGCCGTCGAACGCGACCAGCACGACGGTGCTGGCAGGAACCGCGGCTTCTTCGTCCTTGTGGGTGGGGGTCGGCATTCCTAAGCTCGGTGCATCGAGGTCATGAAGGGGATTCTCCATGTGGAACGGGCTGCGTGCGCTGCTGTGCGCGAGTATGGCGACGATCGGGTTGGCGGGATGCGGCACGGGCACGCGCGAGGCGGCGGTGCCGCCCGCCGCGCACGACGAGGCGGCGCTCGCGCGCGACCGGCAGGCCTTCGTCGAGGCCATGAAGCCGCGCCGGCCCGGCCGGCCGGTGGTCGCGATGCTGGCGCTCAACGAAGGCACCGAGCTCACCGACCTGCTGCTGCCGCACGCGGTGCTGCAGCGCGCCGACGTGGCCGAAGTGCGGATCGTGGCGCCGCGCTCGGGCCGGGTCACGCTGTTCCCGGCGCTGCAGGTCGAGGGGGCGCAGGACTTCGCCAGCTTCGACCGCGCCCATCCCGTCGGCGCCGACTACGTGATCGTGCCCGCGATGGAGCCGGCCGACGCACCCGCGGTGAGGGCCTGGCTGCAACAACAGGCCAGCCGAGGCGCGCGCGTGATCGGCGTGTGCTCGGGCGCGCTGGTGCTCGCGCAGGCCGGCCTGCTCGACGGCCGGCGCTTTGCCGGCCACTGGTACGACCGCGGCACGCTGCGCCAGCGGCCCGGCGCCACGCATGTGCCCGACCGACGCTACCTGGTCGACCGCGACGTGGCGACGACCACCGGCATCACGGCCTCGGTGCCCGCAACGCTGGCGCTGGTCGAGGCGATCGGCGGGCCCGCGAAGGCCGCGGCGATGGCGGCCGAACTCGGCGTGGACGGCTGGGGCCCGGCGCATGCGAGCGCGCCCTTCGGCCTCACGACCGGCCGCGGCGCCGAGTACCTGTTCAACAAGACGGCGTTCTGGCGCGGCGAGCGCCGCCGGCTCGAGGTGCGTGACGGTGCCGACGACATCGCGCTCGCGCTGGCCACCGATGCGTGGACGCGCACGGGGCATGTCGATGTCGAGGCGGTCTCGGCCTCGGGCCCGGTGAAGCTGCGCAGCGGTCTCGTGCTGGTGGCCGGCCCCGCCACGCGCGAAGCACGGCCGCTGCCGCTGGTGGCCGCGCTCAAGCCCGTGCAGCAGCTCGACCGCACGCTGTGCGAGATCGCGGGCCGTTACGGCAACGCGCGGCGCGACTGGGTGATGCAGGAGATGGAGTACCCGCGCACGGCGGCGAACACCGCCTGCGCGTCCTGATCAGCCGGCGTCCGCGGCGATGAAGTTGCGCCCACGCGCACCGGCCAGCGCCTGCAGGATGCGTTCGCTCCACTCCGCCTCGGGAATGCCATAGCTCAGCGGGTCGACACTCACGCCCAGCCCCTCCAAAAAGCCGCTCAGCGACGCGACGGCCTGGCCGATGTCATGCGCATCGAACACCGAGAGCAGCAACGCATCGAGCGCCGGATCGCGCCCGGCCGCGAGCTGCATGATGCGCGGCAGGCTGAACGAGCACGCGATGCCGTGCGGCACGCCATGCCGCAGCGTGATGTCGTAGGACAGCGAATGCGCGAGCGCGGTGCGCGTGTTGGAGAACGCCAGGCCGGCCTGCAGCGCGGCAGTGGCCAGGCGCTCGCGCAGCTCGGGCCGGTCGGGCCGTGCCAGCAACTCGGGCAGCGTGGCGACGATGCTGCGAGCCGCGCTCACGGCCAGGCTTGCCGACACCGGGTTGCGGTGCACGTTCCACAGCGACTCGAGCGCATGCGACAGCGCGTCGAGGCCGCTGGCCAGGGTGGCCGCATGCGGCAGGCTCAGCATCAGGTCGGCATCGACGATGGCGGCCTCGGGCCAGGTCCACGGCAGCTGCAGCGACAGCTTGCGCGCGCGCGCCTGGTCCCACACGGTGGCCCAGGGCGTGACTTCGCTGCCGGTGCCCGCGGTCGTGGGAATGGCCAGCAGCTGCCGATGCCGCCGGGCCGCGGCCGGCGCGCTGTCGGCGCCCTCGAGCAGCGCGAGCAGTTCGTCGAAGCGGCCGGCCGCGGGGCGCGTGAGCATCACCTTCGCGCAGTCGATCACGCTGCCGCCGCCGAGTGCGATGACGCAGTCGACCTCGGCATGCTCGCGCCACAGCCGTTCGTACATCGGCGCCAGCCAGGCCACGTCGGGGTTCGGCAGCACCTCGGTCTCGACGGCCGCGAGGCGCTCGCCCAGCAGGCCGCGGATGCGATCGACGAGGCCGAGGCCGACCGCCTCGGGGAAGGCGATCAGGATCGCGCGGCGTGCGCCGAGCAGCCCGGGCAGCGCATCGAGCGAGCCGCAGCCGGCGTGCACGTCGACGGGGTTGTAGTAGGTCCACATGATGGGTTCGGGAAAGCGGGCGCCACGGCCGCGTCATGCGGCCGGGCGCTCAAGAGAAAGGATCCGCCCGGCCTTCAGTGCCGGCCGCTGTGCTGGATGCGGTGGCGCAATTGGCTCGAGAGCAGGTCGGCCACGATCACCATCACGGTGATCACGATGATGCAGGTGGCGGTCTCCTGGTAGCGGAACAGCTTGAGGCTGCTCACCAGCTCGAAGCCCAGCCCGCCCGCGCCCACCATGCCCAGCACGGTGGCCGAGCGCAGGTTCACCTCGAAGCGGTACAGCACGACGGCGATCCAGGCCGTGACGACCTGCGGCAGCACGCCGAACACGATGACCTGCAGCGGCCGCGCGCCGGTGGCGCGCAGGGCCTCGAGCGGGCCCTGGTCGATCTCCTCGATGGCATCGGCGAAGAACTTGCCGAGCATGCCCGCGCCATGCAGCGCGAGCGCCAGCACGCCGGGGAACGGACCGAGCCCCACGGCCGACACGAACACCAGCGCGAGGATCAGCTCGTTGATGCTGCGCACCACGTTCAGGGCCTGGCGCGTGCACTGGTAGACCCAGCGCCGGCTCTGCAGGTTGCGCGCCGCCAGGAAGGACAGCGGAATCGCCGGCAGCACCGCCAGCAGCGTGCCCCAGACGGCGATCTGGATGGTCTCGAGCGCGGGTGCGACCAGGCGGCTCAGGATGTTGGTGTCGGGCGGCATGGTGCGGCCCAGGAAATCGAGGATCTGCGGCAGGCCCGCCGCCAGTTCGGACCAGCTCAGTTGCGCGCCGCCGGCGCTCCATTGCAGCGCCCAGCCGACCACGCACAGGCCGATCAGCAGGTTGAACCAGCCGCGGCGGCTCTCGGGCAGCGGGCCGGTCCAGGCGTATCGGGTCGAGGGGGTGTTCATGCGTGTCCTTCGGTGCGCGCCAGCAGCGGCAGCGGCACGGCCGCCGGGGCGGCGGGCTCCTTGCGGTCGGCCGCGGGCTGCGGCACGTAGATGCGGTCGATGTCGTCGGGGCCCATGGCCTGCGGCGCGCCGTCGAACACCACGCGGCCCTGCGAGAGGCCGACGATGCGGTCGGCGAACTCGCGCGCGTAGTCGACCTGGTGCAGGTTGCACAGCACGGTGATACCGAGGTCGCGCGAGGCATCGCGCAGGTACTGGAGCACCTTGCGCGAGGTCTGCGGGTCGAGGCTCGCGACCGGCTCGTCGGCCAGGATCAGCCGCGGCTGCTGCGCGAGCGCGCGCGCGATGCCCACGCGCTGCATCTGGCCGCCCGACAGCGAATCGGTGCGCGCATGGGCCTTGTGCGCGAGTCCCACGCGGCCCAGGCATTCGTGCGCCAGCGCGATGTCGGCGCGGCTGAAGAAGTGCAGCACCGAGGCCAGGGTCGACACCGCGCCGAGCCGGCCCGTGAGCACGTTCTTCAGCGCGCTGAGCCGCGGCACCACGTTGTGGTGCTGGAAGATCATGGCCACGCGCTGGCGCAGCGCGCGCGTGTCGGCGCAGTTCACGGCGTCCATGCCGTCGACCCTGAGCTCGCCGCCGTCGGCCAGCGCCAGCCGGTTCACGCAGCGCAGCAGGGTCGACTTGCCGGCGCCCGATTCGCCGAGCACCACCACGAACTCGCCCGCCGCGGCATCGAGGTCCACACCGCGCAGCACGGCGTTGTCGCCATAGCGCTTGGTGAGTTGCCGGATGCGGATCACTTCATGCTCCGCAGGTCGAGCTTGAGCACCTTGGCGGTGTCGCGCACCACGTTGTAGGCCGCGTCGGTGGTGGGCTGGAAGCCGTTGAGCACGCCCTGGTCGCCCCAGGGCAGGTCCTTCACGTTGGCCAGCGCCTTCGCGATCTTCGCCTTCAGCGCCGGATCGAGGTCCTTGCGCCAGACCATCGGCGACTCGGGGATCGGGTTCGACGACCAGACGATCTCGAGCTCGTCCTGCTTGACCTGGCCCTTGGCGATGGCGCTCGCGAGGATGCGGTCGGCCACGGCGGCGGCATCGACCTTCTTGTTGGCCACGGCCAGGATGCTGGCGTCGTGCGAGCCCGAGAAGATCACGCGGCCGAAGAAGGTCTCGGGGTCGTAGCCGGCCTGCAGCAGGCCCGACTTGGGGAACAGGTGGCCCGAGGCCGAGGTCGGGTCGACGAAGGCGAAGCTGCGGCCCTTGAGGTCGGCGGTCTTGGCGATGCCGCTTTCCTTGCGCGCGATGATCACGCTCTTGTAGGAGCTCTGGCCGGTCTTCTTCGTCACGGCCACCGCGAAGGCTTCCACGTCCGCGACCTGGTTCGCGAGCACGTACGAGAACGGGCCGAGGTAGGCCACGTCGAGCTTCTTGGAGCGCAGCGCCTCGATCACGCCGTTGTAGTCGGTCGCCACGAAGGGCTTGACCGGCATGCCGAGCTGCTGCTGCAGGCTGTCGAGCACCTGGCGGCTGCTCTCGATCATGGCCTGCGAGTCCTCGGCCGGGATCAGCCCGATGGTGAGGGGCTGCGCGGCCAGGGCCGGCAGGGCGGCGACCGCGGAAACTGCCGAAAGGGCCAGGGCGATCAGGCTGCGGCGCAGGCGAAGGAGGGTGTTCATGGTGGTGTCTGGGGTGAAAGAGGACGGAATGGGACCGGAACGGCAGGCATCGGCCTGCGACTACCCCAAGGCTAAGAACGCCATGTGACAGGCACATATCAGATCGATCACGGATTTGTCACGATTCCATTCAAACAATCTATGGATGTCCGCCGCCAAACTCCGCGCCTTCCTCGCCGTCGCCCAGCACGGCAGCTTCAGCGCCGCCGCGCGCGCCGTGGGCCTGAGCCAGCCCACGCTCACCACCCAAGTCCAGGCGCTGGAGCGCCAGCACAAGGTGATGCTGTTCCACCGCCAGGGCCACCGCATCGAGCTCACCAGCGTCGGCGAGCGGCTGCTGCCCATCGCGCGCCAGATCGCGGCGCTCGAGCTCGATTCGTACAACCTGCTGCACGACAGCGGCGACCTGCAGTCGGGCGAACTCAAGCTCGGCGCGGTCGGGCCCTTCCACGTGATCGAGATGGTCGACGCCTACCGCCGGCGCTATCCGCGGCTCGACGTCTCGATCCGCATGGGCAATTCGTCGTCGGTGTTCAAGGACCTCGAGGAATACGCGGTCGACATCGGCGTGCTCGCGCGCTTCCACGAGGCGCCGGGTTTCAGCGCGACGCCGTATGCGCGCCATGCGCTGATCCTGTTCGTGCACCGCGACCATCCGTTCGCCAGGCGCGGCGAGATCCGGCTCGAGGAACTGCACGGCCAGCCCATGCTGCAGCGCGAGAGCGGCTCCAGCACGCGGCGCGCGCTCGACGAGGCCTTCGCGCGCGCGGGCGTGCGGCCCAAGCTCGCGATGGAGATCGGCAGCCGCGAGGCGATCCGCGAAGCGGCCGCGCGTGGCATCGGCATCGGCGCGGTCTCCGAGGCCGAGTTCATTCCCGACGCGCGCCTGCGCACCGTGCGCATCGAGGGCGATCCCGCGGTGACGCAGACCTACCTCTACTGCCTGCAGGTGCGGCGCGAAAGCCGCGTGCTCGCCTCCTTCTTCGACGTGGCGCTGAAGCTGCGCAAGGGGGAGTTCGAAGACGCCTCATGAGCCGCGCTCGCACCGATCGATCTGACGAAAAAACCGACAGGACGAACGAAATACTCATGGGCTTTCGTCTCTGGCACGTCACCCCGCTCTTCTGTAATTCGGCCACTCCATCACCAGAGGCCGATAGACATGCCAGTCGAGCAATGCAGACCCCACGCCCCCGCGGACCGCGCCACGCCAGCGCGCCGCTTCCCTGAATCCGCGCGCCGCCGCGGGGCCGCATCGACGCGCGCCTTCGCGCTCGCCGCCACGCTCGTTGCCGCGCTCGCGGGCTGCGGCGGCGGCAGCGGCGGCGGCGCCTCGCTGCCCTTCCTGCCGCCCGCGCAAGGCGGCGGCGGCACGCCCGAGGACCCCTCGACGCCGGCCGCGAACCGCGCGCTGGTCATCGACCTCGATGGCGCCACCTACGGCGCGGTGCGCAGCGGCATCGCCGCCGGCACGCTGCCCAACCTCGCGAAGCTCGAGCCGCGGCTGGCCTACAGCGGCGGCATGGCCGGCACGCCGAGCCAGCAGCCCACGCTCGACACGCCCGGCTGGGCCACGCTGCTGACCGGCACCTGGGCCGCGCGCCACCAGGTGATGTCGGAAGCGCCGAAGCAGGCGATCCGCGGCGCCACCGTGTTCCAGCTGGCCAAGGCGAAGAACGGCACGAGCAACGGCGCCGCCGTGGCCTCGGCCGGGCTGGCCCAGTTGCTGGCCTCCGACCACGACAGCGGCACGCTCGATGCGCTGGCCGACTGCTCGAAGGACGCGACCGCCACCGACTGCGTGACCACGCAGGCCGCGCAATTCATCGGCGGAAACTACGCCACCGTGCTCGCCCAGTACCGCGCGAGCAAGGACGCGGCGCTCGACTTCGGGCTCGCCTCGCCCCAGTACGCGGGCACGCTGGCCACGCTCGACAAGGCGGTCGGCACGCTGCTCGCGGCCACCGCGAAGCGCGCCAACGAACGCTGGCTGGTCGTGATCACCGGCAACCACGGCCTCAGCGCCAACAGCCAGGACGACGGCCTGCCGCTGGTGCCCGAGTCGAGCACCTTCATCGGCCTGAACCAGCCCGCCAACATCGCGGCACAGGGCATCGGCGCAACAATGCCGCAGACGCTGGCCGAGCTCTACGGCTACGCCAGCATCGCCGACGTGGCGCCGACCGTGCTCGGCCACCTGAAAGCGCTGCCCGATGCGAAGACGCACCCGATGGACGGCGGCCGGCTTACCGGCGCGCAGCCCGTGTCGCGGCTCACGGCTTCTGTGCTCGACAACAACTCCGCCACCGTGAGCGTGAAGCTCGACTGGGTGGCGCCTTCGGCCGGAGCGATCACGGTGCTGCGCGACGGCCAGCCCATTGCCTCGAAGCTGCCGGCCGGCACCACCACCTTCACCGACAGCCAGCTCGCTCAGGTGCTGACGGCCAAGGGCAGCTACCAGTTCGACTACACGGTGCAGGCCGGCGACGGCGACGACGCAGCCGCGCGGGCCGTGCTCTCGCCGCGCGTGTCGTACGTGCCGCCGGTGCCGCTGGCGCCGACGCTGAAGAACGGACTGGTCTCCTACTACCCGTTCAGCGCCACGCTGCCGCCGGCCGATGCCATGGGCCACAGCACCATGGGCCCGGCCGCGAGCGACCTGCCCGCGGCGGCGGGCCTGGTCGTGCCGGGTCCGTTCCCGGGCACGCACGGCCTGCTGATCGACACCAACTACGTCACCACCGCGGGCATCGAGGGCTACCGGCTCACGCCGGCCGAGGGCTTCGACATCGCCAAGGGCACGGCACCGCAGTTCACCATCGGCCTGTGGTTCAAGACGCCCGCCTGCGTCTCGAAGAACAACGTGACCATCCTCTCCAACAAGAGCTATGTCAGCGGCGGCAACGCGGGCGTCGCGCTCGGCCTGTTCGCGAGTTCGGGCGACCAGTGCGGCGTGGCCTTCAACATCGGCTCGGGCGGCGGCGTGCGCGCGGACGGGCCGACCAGTCCCTACACGCAGATCGCCATCGATCGCTGGGTCTACATCGCCTTCTCGGTCGACGGCGTGGCCAAGACGATGAACATGACGGTGTTCGATCCCGTGACCAGCACCACCAATCGCGTGGCGGTGGGCAAGTCGACCGGCGCGGTCGATCTCTCGAAGCTCTCGCCGTACCCGCACTGGGGCATCGGCGACGACGGTACCGGCACCTTCCTGATGAACAAGTGCAATGGCTCCGTCACGCCGCCGTATGTCGCGGGCAAGTGCGCGACCGCGCCGACCTACCAGGAGCATTTCGGCGACCTCGCGATGTGGAACCGCGTGCTGACCGATGCCGAGCTGCAGTCGATCTTCCTGTCGAACAAGCCGCTGTCGACGCTGTCGACCAACTGAAGGGAAGCGCGATGACATCCATGTTCTTCCCCGGATGGCGCGCCGCCGCGAAGGCGCTCGCCCTGGCCTGCGCCGCGGGTGCGCTGCTCGCCGCCTGCGGCGGTGGCGGCGGATCGGGCGCCCCGTTCGCCGCGCCGCCCGCGGCCAATGCGAGCGGCGATGGCGCCGCCGCGCCCCAGGTGCCGATCGTCTCGGCGCCTGGCAACGGCGCCGAATCCGGCGCCGACGTCCCCGTCCGGAATTCCAGGCTCGATTGCGCGCCCTGAGCGCACGCGTCCGGCCAGTCACTCTCATTGCCGATCACCATGACCACCTTGAACCGCCGCGCCCTGCTGCGCGCCGCCGCGGCCAGTGCCGCCCTCGGGCCCTTCCCGCCCGCCATCCAGCGTGCGCTGGCCATTCCCGCCCACAACGCGACGGGCACGCTCAACGACGTCGAGCACGTCATCATCCTGATGCAGGAGAACCGCTCCTTCGACCACTACTTCGGCACCATGCCCGGCGTGCGCGGCTTCAGCGACCGCTTCACCATCCCGATGGCCTCGGGGCAGCCGGTGTGGCTGCAGCAGGGCGCGGCCGACACGGTGCAACCCTTCTACCTCGACGCCACCAAGGGCAACGCGCTGCGCGTGGGCGGCGCGCACGACTGGGGCGACCAGCAGGCGGCCTGGGACGGCGGGCGCATGGCGGCCTGGCCGAAGGCCAAGAACACCAAGATCTCGATGGGCCACCTGCGCCAGTCCGACCTGCCGTTCCACTGGGCGCTGGCCGATGCCTTCACGGTCTGCGACGCGTACCACACGTCGATCCACACCGGCACCTTCACCAACCGCATGTTCCTGTGGAGCGGCACCAACGGCGCCAACGTCGTCGGCCGCGCCTGCGTCACCAACGCCAACTGGGGCGGCCTCGGCCCCTCGGGCGACGGCCTGAACTGGACCACCTACCCCGAGCGCCTGCAGGCGGCCGGCGTCAATTGGAAGGTCTACACGCGCCCCGGCAACAACAGCAACAACAACCAGTTGGTCGCCTTCGCGTCCTACCGCGCGGTCGACGAGCAACTGCGCGCGCAGGGTTCGCCCAACGCGGCCTACGGCCCGGCGATGGAAGCGCTGTCGCCGCTCTACAAGGGCTTCGGCAACACCATGCCCGACGGCGGCTTCCTGCAGGCCGTGGCCGACGACATCGCCGCGGGCACGCTGCCGCAGGTAAGCTGGATCGTCGCGCCCGGCGCCTACAGCGAGCATCCGAGCATGTCGGTGCCGCAGCAGGGCGCCTGGTACATCCAGACCTTGCTCGACATGCTGACCGCCAACCCGGAGGTCTGGAGCAAGACGGTGCTGATCATCAACTTCGACGAGAACGACTGCTTCTTCGACCACGTGCCGCCGCCGGCACCGCCGTGGCGCAACGCCGACGGCAGCCACGAGGGCAAGTCGACGGTGGACATCGCGAACGAGTACTACACCATGTCGGCGCCGGCCGGCGACTCGAGCCAGCGCACGCCCGACGGCCGCCCCTTCGGCGCCAGCTCGCGGCTGCCGATGCTCGTGATCTCGCCGTGGAGCGTGGGCGGCTGGGTCAACTCGCAGGCCTTCGACCACACCTCGACCCTGCGCTTCCTCGAACAGCGCTTCGGCGTGCGCGAGACCAACATCAGCCCGTGGCGGCGCGCGGTGTTCGGCGACCTGATGTCCTGCTTCGACTTCCGCAACCCCAACGGCGCCCGGCCCGCGCTGGTGCCCGCGCCCACGCGCGCGCAGGCCGATGCCACCTACTCGCAGCAGGTGGCATCGCCGGGCGTGCCCGTGCCCGCCGCGGGCTCGGTGCCGCTGCCCTCGCAGGCGCTGGCGCTGCGCCCCTCGCGCGCGCTGCCCTACCGCCTGCACACCAGCGCCAATGTCGACCTGGCGGGCCGCCGCGTGTGGCTCAGCTTCAGCAACACGGGCACGCAGGGCGCGGTGTTCCACGTCTACGACGAACTCAACCTCGCGCGCTATCCGCGGCGCTACACCGTCGAGGCCGGCAAGATGATCTCCGACGCCTGGCAGGCCAGCACCGACGACGCGGGCCGCTACAGCCTCTGGGTGCTGGGGCCGAACGGCTATCACCGGCGCTTCAAGGGCCAGCTCGGCGCGCTGGCCGGCGCGGCCAACCCCGAGGTGCGCGTGTGCTACGACCCCGAGCGCAACGCGGTCCGCCTCACCATCATGAACATGGGCGAGGCCCCGGCCGCGGTGACGGTGCGCGCCAACGCCTATCGCGGCGACGGCCCGTGGACCTACACCGTGTCGCCGGGCATGCAGCTCGAGCCCTCGTGGAGCCTCGCCGGCACCCACAGCTGGTACGACTTCACGCTGACCATGGGCGATGGCTTCGAGCGGCGCTTCGCCGGCCGGCTCGAGACCGGCCAGGACGGCACCAGCGATCCGGCGATGGGCGTCGCCGCCTCGTAGTGCAAGGTGCCGCCGCACGACGGCACACTTACACGAGGCCATCACGATCGGCCGGCATCATGGTGCGTTTCGCAACGACCCACCGATCCCGGAGACCCGCAGTGACGCTCAACCAGATCCGCGCCTTCGTCGCGGTCGCCCACGACGGCGGATTCACGGCTGCGGCGCGCACGCTGGGCATGAGCCACAGCACGCTCAACTCGCAGATCCAGATGATGGAGCGCGAGTACGGCGCCGAGCTGTTCCACCGGCGCGGGCGCCGCGTCGAGCTGTCCGCGCTCGGCCTCGAGATGCTGCCGCTGGCGCGGCGCATGATCGCGCTCGAGGGCGACATGAGCTCGCTGCTCGACGACAGCGGCAAGCTGCGCCACGGTTCGCTGAAGGTCGGCGCGGTCGGCCCGTACCACGTCACCGAGATGATCGAGGCCTACCACGCGGTGCATCCGCGCATCAAGATCTCGGTCACGCTGGGCAACTCCGAGGTGGTGCTCGACGCGCTCGACCGCTACGTGAGCGACGTGGGCGTGGTGGCGAGCCGCTTTCCCGACGAGCGCTATCACATGCAGCTCTATGCGCGCTACCCGGTGATCGCCTTCGTCCATGTCGGCCATCCGTTCGCCAAGCGCGAGGCGATCGCGCTGCGCGAACTCTCGGGCCAGCCGCTGCTGATGCGCGAGCCGGGCTCGACCACGCGCAAGGCGCTCGAGGACGCGCTCGCCAAGCAGGGCATCGCGGTGCAGGTCGCGATGGAGATCGGCAGCCGCGAGGCGCTGCGCGAGGCCGTCGCGCGCGGGCTGGGCATCGGCACGGTCTCGGAATCCGAGTACGTGCCCGACCCGCGCCTGCGGCCGGTGCGCATCGAGGGCGACGTGGTCTCGACCCACATCCACGTGTGCTGCCTGCGCGAGCGGCGCGAAAGCCGGCTCATCGCCTCCTTCTTCGAGGCCATCGCCGATCGCACGGCGCCCGCGGCGTGATCCGGCCTTATGCGAACGACGGCTAAGCATCCCTGAAAGCCTTCGTTGGCCCGCCACCGGCGGCCACCTTAGTCTGCGTCGATCCTCTTTCAGCAAGGACCCCGCAGATGAACGACCGACTCCAGCGCGTGCATGCCTCGCGCTCGGCCGCCGTGAAGGCCGGCCTCGACCATCCGGTGATCGACACCGACGTGCACGTCAACGACTTCGCGCCGGTGCTCGAGGACTACGTGGCGCAGTACGGTGGCAACAAGCTGGTCGACGCGCTGCGCAAGGCACTCGGCGGGCGCTTCGTCACGCGCAACGGCGGCGGCAAGGACTGGTACCAGCAGTCGGCCGAGGAACGCCAGTTCCACCGCACGCTGCGCGCGCCCTGGTGGGCCCGCGTCACGCGCAACACCTACGACCTCGCGACCTACACCCTGCCCGCGCTGCTGCACGAGCGCCTGGGCGAACAGGGCTCCGACTACTCGATCCTGTTCCCCAACGACGTGCTCTCGCCGGCCGCGGCCGGCACCGAATACCGCCAGCCGCTGCACCGCGCCATCAACCACTTCCACGCCGACCAGTACCGGCCCTACGCCGACCGGCTGACGCCGGTGGCGGGCATACCGCTGCACTCGCCGCAGGAAGGCATCGAGGAGCTGGAGTTCGCGGTCAAGACGCTGGGCCTGAAGGTCATCAACATCGCGGGCGGCGTGCGCCGCCCGATCCGCGCCATCGCCGAGAAGTATCCGGCCGCCGAGCATCCCGAGATCGCCAAACAGGTCGGCTACATCGACTTCTACGGCATCGACAGCGAGCACGACTACGACCCCTTCTGGGCCAAGGTGGTGGAACTCGGCGTGCCGGTGACCACGCACTACGGCAGCCAGGGCTGGACCGGCCGGCAGTCGATCAGCAACTACATGAACAACCACATCGGCCACTTCGCCGATGGCTCGCAGGCCTTCGCCAAGGCGCTGTTCTTCGGCGGCGTGACGCGGCGCTTTCCGGGGCTGCGCGTGGGCCTGCTCGAAGGCGGCGCGGACTGGGGTTCGCACGTCTACACGCACCTGGTGGACCGCTGGGAGAAACGCAACCGGCATGCGGTGCGCAACTACGACCCGGCCGAGGCCGACATCGAGCTGCTGGCCTCGCTGTTCGAGCGTTACGGCGGCGACTTCGTCAAGGGCCGCACGCTCGACAAGGCCACGCTGCTGCGCGACAGCCTGGGCATCTCGGCGCTGCCGCACAGCCGCGAGCCGAACGAGAGCGAGATCGACGACTTCGCGCTCGCGGGCATCGAGAAGGTCGAGGACATCCGCGACCGCTGGGTGAACAACTTCTACTTCGGCTCGGAAGCCGACGACCGCACCGTGGCCGCGGCCTTCAACGACAAGGTGAACCCGCTGGGCGTGAAGATCAACGCGATCTGGTCGTCCGACGTGGGCCACTGGGACGTGCCCGAGTTCACCGAGCCGCTGGCCGAGACCTGGGACCTGGTGCAGCAGGGCGTGATCTCGGCGGCCGACTTCCGGGCCTTCGTGTTCGAGAACCCGCACCGCTTCTACACCGAGGCCAATCCGCGCTTCTTCGAGGGCACCGAGGTCGGCCGCAAGCTGGCCGCGAAGAAAGGCACGCCATGAAGCGCGTGCGGCATCTTCTGCGCTGGACCGCGCTGCTGGCCACCGCCCTCGCGGCCTCGGCGCAGGCCGCGCCCGACACCATCCGCATCGGCGTGGCCACGGCCGGCGGCGGCGACCCCGTCACCTGGGGCGGCTCGCCCGGCGGCGTGGCGCGCGCCAACAACTGGCTCGAGGAGGAGTTCAAGGCCTCGGGCATCAAGGTCGAGTGGCTGTTCTTCAAGGGCGCGGGCCCGGCCGTGAACGAGGCGCTGTCGAACAAGCAGATCGACTTCGCTTACCAGGGCGACCTGCCGTCGATCGTCGGCCGTTCGAACGGCCTCAAGACCAAGGTGCTGCTGGTCAGCGGCGCGCGCAACAACCTCTACCTGGTCACGCCGACGCAATCGGCCATCCAGTCGATCAAGGACCTCAAGGGCCGCACGGTGTCGATCTTCCGCGGCACCAACGGCCACCTGGTCGCCATCAACGTGCTGGCGGCCGAAGGGCTGGCCGAGCGCGACATCAAGGGCGTGAACCTCGACACCGGCAGCGCGCAGGCGGCGCTGGTCTCGAACGGCGTGGACGCGGCCTTCGGCGGCTACGAATGGTTCAAGGTGCGCGACCAGGGGCTCGCGAAGGTGGTCTATTCCACCCAGGGCCGCGATCCGGCGCTCACGCGCCAGGCTGCGCTGCTGGTGCGCAGCGAATTCGAGCAGGCCAATCCCGCCGAGGTGCAGCGCGTGGTCGACGTGTTCGTGCGCGCGGCGCACTGGTCGTCGGAGGAGAAGAACCGCGACGAGCTGTTCCGCATCTGGGCCCGCAGCGGCACGCCGGTCGCCTCGTGGACCGCCGAGTTCGACAAGCAGCCGCTGGCGCAGCGCAACTCGCCGCTGGCCGACGACTTCATCGTGGCGCGCTACAAGGCCGTGGTCGGCGATGCGCTCAAGCTCAAGCTGATCCGCCGCGAGGTCACGATCGACGACTGGTTCGACACGCGCTACCTCAAGGCCGCGCTCAAGAAGCAGGGCCTCGAGGGCTACTGGGCCGCTTCCGACGCGAAGGGCCGGCCGAAGGGCGGGCCCGCGGTCGCGTCGCGATGAGCGCCGAAGCCGAACTGTCGGCGGTCCTGCAGCGCGACGAGGCCGCGCCGCTGCGCCTCTCGTTGCCGTGGCGCCGCCTCGGCGACGCCGCCCTGCCCTGGCTGCTGCCCGCCGCATTGCTCGCGCTGTGGTTCGTGGGCGCCGGTCAGGGCTGGATCTCGCCGCAGGTGCTGCCGCCGCCCGAGTTCGTGGCCGAGACGCTGCGCGACCTCGCGACCAGCGGCGACCTCTGGCTGCACGTGAGCACCAGTTTCGCGCGCGCGTGGGCGTGGGCTTCGCGATCGGCACGCTGCTCGGGCTGCTGCTGGGCACGGCCATGGGCCTGTCGCGCCGCGTCGAGGCCTACCTGCTGCCGAGCTTCAACGCGCTGGTGCAGATCCCGGTGCTGGCCTGGCTGCCCTTCGTGCTGCTGATCGTGGGCATCGGCGAGCCGCTCAAGTACATCCTGATCGCCAAGGCGGCGCTGGTGCCGGTGGCGCTCAACACCCTGCAGGGCTTCCGGCAGACGCCGCGGCCGCTGCGCGAGGTCGGCGAGGTCTATGGCTACAGCCGACGCCAGCAGGTGCTGGAGATCGTGCTGCCGCATGCCGTGCCCACGCTGTTCACGGGCGTGCGGCTGGGCTTCACCAAGGCCTGGCTGTCGCTGGTGGTGGTCGAGCTGGTCGCCTCGAGCGAAGGGCTGGGCTACCTGATCGTCTATGGCCGCCAGCTGTTCCAGCTCGACCTGGTGATGGCCGCGGTGGTGATCGTGGGCGCGATCGGCTGGGCCATCGACCGCCTGCTCGAGCGGCTCGAGAACGCGCTGCACCGGCACCGCCCGGGCGGTGCCGCACGATGAGCGGGCCCGCCTCGTTGTCGCGCGATGCGGCCGAGCTGGCCGCGGTGCAGCCGCTGCGGCCGGTCGATCGCAGCCGCTGGCGCGGCCTGGTGCTGCCTGCCGTGGCGATCGCGCTGTGGGCGCTGCTGTCGTGGCTAGACGTCGTGAACTCGGCGCTGCTGGTCTCGCCGCAGAAGGTGCTCGCGACCGCCGCCGACCAGATCGTCAGCGGCCGCCTGTGGCGCGCGCTAAGCGCCAGCCTCGCGCGCGAGGCCACGGGCTTCCTGATCGGCACCGCCTCGGGCCTGGTGCTCGGCGCGCTGCTCGGCCTGTGGCCGCTGTTCAACCGCATCGTCGGCCCGAGCTTCAACACCTTCAAGCAGATCTCGCTGTTCGCGTGGATTCCGCTGATCTCGGTCTGGTTCGGCCTCGGCGACGTGGCCAAGGTGGTGTTCCTCTCGCTGGCCGCGCTGGTGCCGGTGGTGGTCAACACCTGCGACGGCATCCGCACCGTGCCGCCCGCGCTGCTCGAGGTGGCGCGCGTCTACGGCTTCACGCGCTGGCAGACGCTCACGCAGGTGGTGCTGCCGGCCGCGCTGCCCGCCATCTTCACGGGCGTGTACCTCGCGCTCATCTATTCCTGGCTCGCCACCATCGGCGCCGAATACCTGCTGGTGGCCGGCAGGGGCATCGGCAACACCCTGATCGAGGGCAGCGAGCATTTCCAGATGGACCTGGTGATCTTCGGCATGTTCGTCATCGGCCTCGTCGGCTGGCTGATGAATGCCTCGGCGCGCGCGCTCGAACGCCGGCTGGCGCGCTGGACCGGCCGGGCCTGACACCTCTTCTTCTCCGCACCATGAGCACCTCCATCGCATCGAACGAACTCGACATCCGCGGCCTCGGCAAGCGCTACGCGCAGGCGCAGGCGCACGGCGGCGAACTGCAGGTGCTCGAGAACATCGACCTGCACGTGCCGCCTGGCAGCTTCACCAGCATCGTGGGCGCGAGCGGCTGCGGCAAGTCGACGCTGCTGCGGCTGATCCTCGGGCTCGACGACCAGTACGAGGGAAAGATCCTGCTCGGCGGCCAGCCGATCGCGGGCACCGGCCGCGAGCGCGGCATCGTGTTCCAGGACCACCGGCTGTTCCCGTGGCTCACGGTCGAGCAGAACATCGCGGTGGGCCTGCGCAACGCGCCGCTCGGCGCGAAGCAGAAGGCCGAGCTGGTGGCCGAACACGTAGCGCTGGTCGGCCTCGGCGGCTTCGAGAAATCGTGGCCGCACCAGATCTCGGGTGGCATGGCGCAGCGCGTGGCCATCGCGCGCGGCCTGGTCAACCGGCCACGCGTGTTGCTGCTCGACGAACCCTTCGGCGCGCTCGATGCCCTCACGCGCGCGCGGCTGCAGAACGAACTGCAGCGCATCTGGCAGAAGGAACGCATCACCATGCTGCTGGTGACGCACGACGTGGAGGAGGCCGTATTCCTCGGCGACCGCGTGGTGGTGATGCAGCCCTCGCCGGGGCGCATCCGCCGCACCGTGGCGGTGGACCTGCCGCATCCGCGCAATCGCAGCGATCCGGCCTTCATTCGCTTGCGTGACGACGTGCTGGGCGACTTCACGGATACCGGGCGCGAGGAACACGCGGCGCTCCCGTACGGAGAATCACTGGCTGGTGGAGGCATCCCGCAACTTCAACTCGCCTGGTGAGCGTCTGCTTCATCAAGAAAGCGGCGATGCTGCTTCTCTCGACCGAAACTGATCCTGGCGCACTCACCTCGCGCGTCGCGGAGCCATTCGCTCAATTCATTGCGAAAACGGTTCGGGCCACAACCGGACCAGGAGTTCATTCACCATGCCCTGGTCCGCACTTTGAACTCACGTCGATTCCGTTGTGATTTCCTCGCTTGAGCAATTCCTCTTGGCTCAGGTGTCGATGCTCGGGATTGAGACGAAGCGCCCCATATGGCTTCATCAAATCAACCATTTCAACCTTAAAGCGTTCGTAGACTTGTGCATCTTGAAAACCATAAATGGCAAGATCAAACATCACCAAGCTTCCGTCCCTGGCAGTCGTTCCGCCTCCCACATATTGTTTTCCACAATAAATCTGGATTTGCCACTGTTGCCCATCACTGGCGCCATCGCCACGAGGATCCATGCCATATCGCTTGGCCAAACCTACGATGGCAAGGTACAGATCTTTGGTAAGACGGCCTTGAGGATGCACATCCAGTGATCCCGTAAATGTCGAAGGAATCTGACTCAGACCTTCTTCCGAGCTCGGCGAGCAAGCCAGCAGGCCTCCCAGCAACAGGATCGACGTCCAGAATTTCAGAAAAAAGGTCATCATCTCGCTTGATTTGAAGGCGTCCGGGATTGACGAATTTGATCGAAGCTATATTACTCTCGCCTTCCACGCCTCGAATTAGCACTCACCAACGATATTCAAGTGCGGCATGCAACGGGCTGGCACCGTAGCCATGGCCTATGGTTTCTAAATGAAGTACATGACCCTGCCAAAAGGGTTGCTTTCCACCACTCTCGAATGGAGTGGCCGGCGTCGTGGCGATGGTGTTCCAGAACAACGCGCTCTATCCGCAGATGACGGTGGCGCAGAACCTGGGCTTCGGCCTGAGCATCCAGGGCCTGCCGTGCGACCAGATCGCGCGCCGCGTGCAGGCTGCGGCCGATCGGCTCGCCCGCGATAAACATCATCGCGGGCCGGCTGCAACTCGACGGCACGCCACACGTGCTGACCGACGACGGCCTGCGGTTGCCGCTGTGGCCGGTGGCGGCGAAGGCGCATCTGTTCGATGCGGCCGGCGGGCACCGGCTCGATTGATCAGCGCCCCTTCTGCCGGATGTACGCCTGCGGTGTCATGCCGATCTGCTTGCAGAACATGGCGATGAAGGCCGAGGGCGAGCCGTAGCCCAGCTCGATCGCGACGTCCTTCACCGCGCGCCCCGCCTCCAGCAGAGCGATCCCGCGGATCACCTTGAGGCGCTGGCGCCACTCGCTGAACGGCATCTGCAGGTCGCGCTCGCAGCGCCGCGCCAGCGTGCGCTCGGTCGAATGCACCGTGGCGGCCCATTCGGCGAGCGAGCGGCCATCCCAGGGTTGCGCCTGCAAGGCCTCGAGCACGCGGCCCAGCTGGGGGTCGTCCGACATCGGCAGGTAGCTGTCGTGGCCGGGCGCGATGGCCAGTTCATCGCGCAGGACCTCGAACAGGCGCTGCTCGGCCGGGTTGCGCGGCACCTCGATGGAGCGGCTGCGCAGGCTGTCGAGCACCGCCTGCGTCAGCGGGCTGATGACCATGGTGCAGGCGCGCTGGGGCAGCACGTCGCACAAGGCCTCGGCCAGGTAGACCGTGGCGTAGCTGGCCGCATGGCGGTTGCTCGACAGGTGCTCGACGCGCGGCGGAATCCACACGCCGTACTGCGGCGGCGCCAGGAAGACCCGGCCGCTCATCCCGACCTCGATCACGCCCGAGATCGCATGCACGAACTGCCCTTCCTCGTGGCTGTCGCGCGGCGCGGTGCCGCCCGGCGCCAGGTGCACGACCTTGAAGAGCACGGGCTGGCCGTCGGCGGCGGATTTGAGGGGTCGCTTCATGTTGTCCGGCTTGCTCGATCGCTTGTCCGATTGGATGGGCTGTTTTGCAAGCCGTCACTCTAGACTGCCTTCGGCCCCGCAACCATTGCCTACCTCGAAGGAGACACCGCCCATGAATGCACGACCCGACGACCGGCTTCCATCGGACCAACAGGTCGAGGAATTTTCGCGCGACGGCGCCATCGTGCTGCGCGGCGTTCTGCGGCCCGCCGAGGTCGAGCTGCTGCGCCAGGGCATCGATGCCAACCTCGCCGCGCCGAGCGTGCGCGCGAAGGTGGCGAGCCGGCCCGACGACCCGGGCTTCTTCATCGAGGACTTCTGCAACTGGCAGGAGATCCCGGCGTACTGGGACGTGATCTCGCGCTCGGCATTGCCGGCCGCCGCGGCCAGGCTCACGAAGAGCACGCAGGTGCGGCTCTATCACGACCACATGCTCACCAAGGAATCGGGCACGCGGCAGCGCACGCCCTGGCACCAGGACCAGCCCTACTACAACGTCGAGGGCAGCCAGAACGTCAGCTTCTGGATTCCGGTGGATCCGGTGTCGCGCGCCTCCACGCTCGAGCTGGTAGCCGGATCGCACAAGGGGCCGTGGCTGATGCCGCGCACCTTCATGACCAACGAGGCCAAGTGGTTTCCCGAAGGCGCGCTGGCCGACCTGCCCGACATCGAGGCCGACCGCGCGGCCCACGACATCCTCGGCTGGGCCGTGGAGCCCGGCGACGCCATCGCCTTCAACATGCTCACGCTGCACGCCTCGGCCGGACTCGAGCCAGGTCGGCGGCGGCGGGTGTTCTCGGTCCGCATGCTGGGCGACGACATGCGGCATGCGCCGCGGCGCTGGAAGACCTCGCCGGATTTCCCGGGGCTGGCCGAGCAGCTGCCGGCGGGCGCGCCGATGGCGCATCCGTTGTTTCCGGTGCTGTGGCCGCCGGCTTCCAGCTAGCCGGGCGGCATCCCGCCCGGCCGATGCTCAGGGATTGAAGCTGTCCCCGAGCACCACGCCTTCGCGCCTCGGATCGGTCCCGCCCGCCAGCACCGGCACCCCGTTGCGCTGAACCCGCATGACGGTGTTGACGCCGCTCGCCTGCGCGCTGGTGGAGATCTTGTGCTTCAGCGCGATCAGGCCCTGAATCAGCGGATCGTTGGCACCGCCATTGGACGTGTCGATGTTCGGATGCTCGCCGCCCAACGTGGTCGTCGCGCTGTTGCTGGCGCCGAAGTCCACCAGGTTCGAAGCCTGCTGCGCATCGAGTCCCCAATCCAGCGCGCCCACCAACGTCTTGACGACGTACTGCGGGATGGTGCCGCCACCCGGCGAGCCCGTTGCCATCACGAAGTCGCCCTTCGAGCCATCGGGCGCCATGCCGAAGACCAGCGTCGGTGCCATCGAGCTGCGCGGCCGCTTGCCGGGCGCCACCCGGTTCGCGATCGGATCGCCGTTGCCGTCGGTCGGCGCGGCGGAGAAGTCCGTCAGCTGGTTGTTGAGCAGGAAGCCGTCGGTCATGTGGAACGAACCCATGCTCGACTCCACGGTGGTCGTCGCCGTGAGCGCATTCCCTTCCCCGTCCACGATCGTGAACTGGTTGGTGCCGTGCTCGACCAGGTTGTCGACGCCCAGCGGGATCGGCCCAAGGTTGCCCGCGACCGCGGTCCCCATGCTGGCGCCGAAATTGATCAGGCCCGCGCGGCTCGTCAGATAGGGCTTGTTGAGCAGCGTGTCCCAGGTGCCGCCGGGCAGCGGCACGAAGTCCGTATCCGCGACGTACTTGTCGCGGTCGGCATAGGCCAGGCGCTCCGCCTCGCTGACCAGGTGCACGCCCATCACCGTGGGCTTGCCGCCTTCCAGGTCGAGCGTTGCCGGCTTGTAGAGGGAGAGATTGAAGTTCTCCAGGATCCCCATGGCCGATGCCACGGTGATACCGCCCGAAGTCGGAGGCGGCGCGCCGCAGATCCAGTAGGCACGGTAGGTCGTGCACACGGGCTCGCGGCGCTTCACCTGGTAGCCGGCCAGGTCGGCGAGCGTGGTCTTTCCCGGCGTCATCACATCGCCATTGGCGTCGACCGCCGTGGCGATCTTGGCCACGATGTCCTGGCCGATCTGGCCCGTGTAGATGGCATCGGCGCCGTTGTTCGCCATGGCCGTCAGCGAGCGTGCATAGGCCGGGTTCTTCAGCAGGGTTCCCAGGGCCTTCGGCGTGCCGTCGTCGTTGAAGAAGTAGGCCTTGGCCTCGGCATCGCGCTTCAGGCTGGTGGCGTTAGAGGAAATGGCGTCGGCCAGGCGGCCGCCGATCTTGAAGCCGTTGGTGGCCAGCGCGATGCCGTCGCCGAAGAGGTCCTTCCAGGCGAGCTTGCCGTGGTCCTTCTGCACGGCCTCGATCAGCCGCGGCACGCCGATGGTGCCGATCGAGCGGCCGCTGGCGCGGGCACTGGGCTTGGGCGTGGTCTTGTCGGTCGTGTCGTCGATGTAGCGCAGGTAGTTCTGCGTCGCGGCCGCGGGTGCCGACTCGCGGCCGTCGTAGGCCACGACCTTCTTCGTCGCCGCATCGTAGTAGACGATGAAGCCTCCCGATCCCAGGCCCGTCGCCTCGGGAACCGTGAGCCCGAGCACGGCCTGCACCGCCACCGCGGCGTCCGCCGCCGTGCCGCCCTTCTGAAGGACCGCGCAACCCGCGGCGCTGGCCAGCGCATTGGACGTCGACACCATGAACTTCTTGGCATAGACCGTCTTCAATCCGGTCCGGTATCCCGAGGCGGCCTCGGGCAGCGATGGGTCACCGGGAAGATTGGACCCGACCACGACGCCCGCGCCGTCGCTGGTCAACGCCTGGCAGCTCGTGTCGGCCGCAGGGGGCGCAGGAGGAGGTGCGGCCGAATTGCCGCCACTCCCCGCGGAAGGCAGGAATGCGAAACCACCACCGCCGCCTCCCCCACCGCATGCGACGAGAACGGTGGCGGCGACGAGAGATGGAACCAGTGCGGAGAGAACGAGTCTTTTCTTCATGTTGTGATTTATCGAGGGATGAGTGATTCAATTCGTCGCGACACACTCTCGCCTGCACATTGCATGCCAATTCAATTCAGGCGAAAGCGTTAATTGCGCACCGACATTGTGCGCAACGATCCCTCATTCACAGCCCATGCAAATCCCGATCTCCAATTGATGTAAAGAATTGAATTTCTAATTCACAGCTAATAGATATTTGATAGACGCGATGCAATGGATCGATGGCGAACGCGGACTCTCTCGAAGGCAGAGTGACGGCATGCGTCATGTGCAGGGCCATCAAGACCGCGTCGAACTTCTCGCGCGCGACCCCGCAGTTCGAGTCGTCGACAGCGGGGCTCCGATGGAGCACCCGCTGTTTCCGAGATCGTGGCCGGCTACATCCGGTCGGGATCCGCCGCCAGCAAGCCTCGCACCTCCTCCGGCCGCGGTATCGGCGCCACCGCCCCGAAGCCCGTGGTCGTGAGCGCCGCCGCTGCATTGGCATAGCGCACCGCCTGCGCGATCGCGTCGCCCGCGGCCAGCCGCGCGAGCAACGAGCCCGCGAAGCAGTCGCCGGCACCGGTCGCATCGACCGCCCGCACCGCATGGCCCGCGATGCGCTCGCGCGACGACGGCGTGGCGAGCACGGCGCCGGCCTTGCCGAGCTTCAGCACCACGGTGCGCGCGCCGGCCTCGAAGCACCAGTCGAGGATGGCGTCTTCGCCCTCGAGGCCGGTGAACTGCTGCGCATCCTCGATGCTCGGCAGGAACAGGTCCGACAGGCCCACGGTCTCGCGGATCACGGCGCGGGCGCGCGCCAGCGGCCAGAGCTTGAGCCGCAGGTTGGCGTCGTAGCTGACCTGCACACCCTTGGCGCGTGCGATGGCGATGGCCTCGAACACGGTGTCGCAGGCGCTCGCGCTGATGGCCTGGCTGATGCCCGACACATGGAGGAAACGCGCGCCCTCGATGGTGCCGCGCGGCAGCCCGGCCGGCACCATGCGGCTGGCGGCGCTGCCGGCACGCAGGTAGCTGAAGGCATGGCCGTCGCCGTCGTGCGTGACGAAGTACACCGCGGTCGGCGCCTGCGCGTCGCGCGCCACGCCGTCGGTGGCCACGCCCTCGGCGCGCCACAGGGCCATCAGCGCGTCGCCCCAGGTGTCGCTGCCCACGCGCGTGAGGTAGGCGGTGCGCGCGCCCTGCCGGGCGGCGGCGATGATGGCGTTGGAGGTATCGCCGCCGAAACCTTGCAGGTAGTTCGGCTCGCCAGGGCGGACCTGGTTGAACTCCACCATCGGCTCGCCGAGCGCGACGATCTGCGCCGCGCCGGTGGCTTCAGATGCGGCCATATTTCGCCAGCCCCTTGCGCAGCGAGCGCTCGGCCACGATCAGCTTGGCCTGCTCGAGCTCGCGCTGGTCGATCTCCTGCGCCATCGCGAGCACGGCCTCGGCATGGGCGAGCGGCACGATCACCACGCCGTCGATGTCGGCCACCACGATGTCGCCCGGGTGCACCATCACGCCGCCGATCATGGTCGGCACGCCCGAGCTCAGGGTCTTGTGGCGGCCCAGCGTGGTGCCCGGCGAGACGCTGCGCGCGAACACCGGGAAGTCGTAGTCGCGACGGATCTCGGCGATGTCGCGCACGCCGCCGTCGAGCAGCGCGCCCGCATGGCGGTTGGCGAAGGCACCCGCAGTCATCAGGCCGCCCCAGACGGCGACGTCGCTCTCGCCGCCGATGCCGATGCAGATCACGCTGCCCTCGGGCGCCTCGTCGATCAGGTCGAGCGCATGCTGCGGCGGCACGAACTCGTCGGTCGGCACCTCGATCACGGTGGCGGCCGGGCCGACCACGCGCTTGTCGTTGATGCGCGGCTTGATCTCGTGGTCGAGGTAGCCGCGCTTGCCGGTGACCTTGTCGACGGCATCGGCGACCGAGGCGGTGGCGACCTTCTCGAAGGCGGCGATCAGTTGCTGGGTGTCCATGAATCTCTCTCCTTGTGTATGTGCAATGGGCTGGATGACGGCGAATGGCGGGCAGGCTCCCGCCCGCCCTCCTCACGGAGGGCGGCCGAAAAAAACGACTCGGGAGTTCAGGCCCTTACTGCGCGGCCTTGGCGATCTCCTCGCGCGCCTGCTTCATCAGCGCGGCGCCGATCTGCTCGGTGAACTTCTCGTGCACGGGCTTGACCTTCTCGCGCATGCGGTTGGCCTCGGCAGCCGGCAGGTCGACCACCTGCAGGCCGTGCTTCTTCATCTGGTCGACCAGCTTGCGCGTTTCCTCGCGGTTGATCTGGCGCTGGTAGGTGCCGGCATCGACCGCCGCCTTGCGCACCAGCTCGCGGTCGGCCTCGGGCAGCTTGTCGAACCATTTCTTGCTCGCCAGCACGATGTAGGGCGTGTAGCTGTGGGCGCTCAGGGTCAGGTACTTCTGCACCTCGTAGAACTTGCCCGACTCGATCAGGCCCAGGCCGTTCTCCTGCGCGTCGACCGACTTGGTCTCGAGCGCGCCGTAGAGCTCGGTGTAGGGCAGCGGCAGCGGGTTGGCGCCCAGCGCCTTGAAGGTCTCGATGTAGACCGGGTTCGGGATCACGCGGATCTTCAGGCCCGCGATGTCCTCGAGCTTGTTGACCGGGCGGCGCGAATTGGTGAGATGGCGAAAGCCGTTCTCCCAATAGGCCAGCCCCACCAGGCCATGGGCCTCGAGCTTCTGGAACAGCGACTGGCCGACCGGGCCGTCGAGCAGCGAGTCGGCCTCCTTGAAGCTGGAGACCAGGAACGGCAGGTCGAGCAGCGCGTATTCCTTGACCACGCCGACCAGGCCCGAGGTCGGGCCGACCATCAGCTCCTGCACGCCACCCTGCAGCGCCGACTGCATCTGCGCGTCGGTGCCGAGCTTGCCGCTGCCATAGGTGTTGACGTTGATGCGGCCGCCGGTGCGCGTCTTCACCAGTTCGGAAAAGCGCTTGGCCGCGAGGCCCTGCGAGTTGTCGTCGCTGGCGCCGTAGCCGAACTTGCCGGCCTGCGCATGGGCCAGGCCGAGCGCCGCGGTGGCCGCGAGCGCGACGATGATCTTCTTGAGCATGCTTGTTGTCTCCTTGTGTGTGATTCGATGGACGAAGGGATTCAGCGGAACCAGGTGGCGGGCACGAGGACCAGCGCGGGGAACAGGATCAGCAGCAGCAGCACGACGAGCTGCGCCGCCATGAAGGGCATGACGCCGCGGATCGCGTCGTCCATGCGGATGCGCGCGACGCCAGCCACCACGTTGAGCACCGTGCCCACGGGTGGCGTCACCATGCCGATGGCGTTGTTGATGATGAACAGCACGCCGAAGTAGATCGGGTCGATGCCGGCCTCCTTGATGATCGGCATCAGCACCGGCGTGAGGATCAGGATGGTGGGCGTGAAGTCGAGCGCGGTGCCCACCAGCACGACCACCGCCATCAGCACCAGCATCAACAGCGTCTTGTGCTCGATGAAGGGCTGCGCCAGCGCCACGATCTGGTCGGGGATGTTGGCCACCGTGATGAGCCAGGCCGACACCAGCGAGGCCGCCACCAGGAACATGATGATGGCCGAGGTCATGGCCGCGCTCAGCAGCGCGCGGTAGAGGTCGCGCAGCGAGAGCGCGCGGTAGACCACGGTGCTCACGAACAGCGCGTAGGCCGCGGCCACCACGCCGGCCTCGGTGGGCGTGAACACGCCGAGCTTGAGGCCGAAGATGATGATCACCGGCAGCCCCAGCGCCCACAGGCTGCGCAGCACCGCGACGCCGATCTCGGGCAGGCTGCGGCGTGGCGCCGGCTGCACCGTGCCGCGGCGCGAGAGCCACCACCAGGTGACGATCAGCGAGGCGCCCATCATCAGGCCCGGCACGATGCCGGCCATGAACAGCTTGGTGATCGACAGGCCCGCGGCCACCCCGAACACGACGAAGCCGATCGAGGGCGGGATCACCGGCGCGATGATGCCGGCCGCCGCGATCAGCCCGCTCGAGCGGCCCACGTCGTAGCCGGCATTGCGCATCATCGGGATCAGCAGCACCGCCACCGCCGCGGTGTCGGCGATGGCCGAGCCCGAGACGCTGGCCAGCACCAGCGCCGTTAGCACCGCCACGTAGCCCAGGCCGCCGCGGATGTGGCCGATGACGGCCATCGCGGCATCGACGATGCGCCGCGACAGGCCGCCGAGGTTCATGATCTCGCCGGCCAGCAGGAAGAAGGGCACCGACATCAGCAGGTAGTTGTCGGCGCCGTCGACCAGCTTCTGCGCCAGGATCTGCACGTCGAAGCTGTTCATCTGCAGCATCAGCGCGACGCCGCAGACCATGAGGGCGAACGCGATCGGCATGCCCAGCGTCATGGCGCCGAGCAGCGATGCGATGAAGGTGAAAACGGTCATGGGGTGGCCTCCGTCGCGGGTCTCAGTCGGCGGCGCGGTCTTCGCTCTCGCGCACCGTCACCAGTTGCGCGTCGCTCAGGTCGCCGCGCAGCGCCTGCCAGAGGTTGGCGAGCAGGGTGATGCCCATCAGCACCGCGGCCACCAGCCCGACCGAATAGACCGCCGCCACCGGGATGCCCGAGACCGGCGCGTGGTTGTCGAGGTTGACGCGGGTCTGCTCCCAGCAGCCGAGCCACAGCATCACGATGCAGCCCAGCATCAGCAGGTGGCTCAGGACGAAGAAGGCCAGCTTGCCCGCATGCGGCAGCCGGCTGACCACCGTGTCCATGCCCAGGTGCGTGCCCTGGCGCAGCGCGACGATGGAGCCGATGAAGGTCAGCCAGACGAACAGCATGCGCGACACCTCCTCGGTGAAGGTGATGCCGGTGTCGAAGACATAGCGCAGCACCACGTTGGCAAACACCATCAGCGACATCACGGCCAGTCCGCCCACGAGCGCGTGCTCGAACCACCGGTAGAGCCGGTCCATTGCTGCATTCATCTTGTCTCCTGTTCTATGGCAACAAATATATCAGATGCCAGATATGGAATGCCAGAGATCAGATCCGGTATTTCCCGAGGGCCGGTCCTGTTAGGATCGCGCATGGCCCCGCCCCGTCAATCCGCCCTCTCCGTCAAGGTCGAGCGGCCCAAATCGCTCACCGAACTCGCGATCGATCAGATCCGCGCCGCTATCGTCAGGGGCGAATTGGGGTTCGGGGAGGCGTTGTCGGAGTCGGTGCTGGCGGCCACGCTGGGCATCAGCAAGACGCCGGTGCGCGAGGCGCTGCTGCACCTCAAGATGGAAGGGCTGGTCGAGGTCCATCCGCAGCGCGGGACCTTCGTGTTCCAGCTCGGCGAGGCCGAGGTCGCGAACATCTGCCGCTTCCGCTCGATGATCGAATGCGAGGCGCTGGCCGACGGCATGGAGCACCGGCCCGAGGCGCTGATCCAGGCGCTCGAGAAATGCCTGGACGACATGGCCGCCGCCTTCTCGAAGCAGCAGCACGACGAGTTCCCGCGCCTGGACACCGAGTTCCACAACGCCATCATCGAGAGCTGCGCCAACGGCTACATCCAGTCCGCCTACACGCTGGTGGCGGCGCAGCTCACCGCCCTGCGCTACCGGCTGCCGGCCGAGAACAGCCAGGTCACGCACTGCCAGGACAACCACCGCGTGGTGGTCGACGCGATCCGCGCCAACGACGCGGCGCGCGCGCAGGCGATCCTGCGCGAGCACATCCAGAGCACGGAGCAGGCCTATCTGATCGCCTGCCGCAACATGGTGGCGCCGGCGCGCGGCGATCGCGCGGCCGTCTAGGGCCTGCAAACAACGGGCGGGGTCATGGCGACATGGCCCACTCCGAATCACCGAAGTTGGTCCAACGGGACGGGAGGTAGTGGCCGCACACTGCCTGCGCCTCTTCATCGACTTCATCCCTCATGACCGCCACCCCGATCAGTTTCCGCCCCGTCGAATCCGACGCAGACCTTCTCGCCTGCTACCCCATCGTGCGGCAACTGCGCCCGCATCTCGCGAGCCCCGAGGCCTTCCAGCAGGCCGTGGTCGAGCAGCGCCGCGAGGGCTACCGCATGCTCGCGGCCTGGCAGCACGATGCGCCCTGCGGCTTCGCGGGCTACCGCTTCCAGCGCAACCTGATCCACGGGCGCTTCCTCTATGTCGACGACCTCGTGACCACGCAGGACGAGCGCAGCAGCGGCGTGGGCAGCGCGCTGCTCGGCGCGCTGAAGACGCTGGCGCGCGAAGCCGGCTGCACGCGCCTCACGCTCGACACCGGCATGGACAACGCGCTGGCGCAGCGCTTCTACTTCCGCAACGGCCTGCTCGCGCGCGGCCTGCACTTCGGATTCGATCTGCGCTAGCTGTCAGCCGATCGCGTACGCCATCGTTGCCCATGGGCTGACGATCGCGCGACACCGGAGCTCTACAACCGGGACCTGTTCCTGGTTCAACGAAGGAGAGTTCCGGATGTCACAGACGAACAAGGCCACCCTCGAGAAGGCCAACGCGGCCATCGTCGAAGGCGACTACGAAGGTTTTCTGAGCGCCTGCACCGACGACACGAAGTGGACCTTCGTGGGCGAACAGACGCTCGACGGCAAGGAAGCCGTTCGCCAATGGATGGCCCAGACGTACAAGGAGCCGCCGAAGTTCGACGTGCATCGGCTGGTCGCCGAGGGCGACATCGTGGCGGCCATCGGCGAGATCACGCTGAAGGACGAGGCCGGCAAGGCGACCCATCACAGCTACTGCGATGTCTGGCGCTTTCGCGACGGGAAGCTGGCCGAGCTGCATGCCTTCGTGGTCGAGACGGGAAGCACCGCATGACCTCCACCGTTCGACACCGCCGCATCCAGGTCGGCAACGTGGACACCTTCTACCGCGAAGCCGGCCCGCCCGATGCGCCGGCCGTGCTGCTGCCGCATGGCTACCCGTGCTCGTCCTACGAGTTCCGCAACCTGATGCCGCTTCTCGGGGACCGCTGGCGGCTCGTCGCGCCCGACTATCCGGGCGCGGGGTACAGCGCCACGCCCGAGGACTTCGACTACAGCTTCGACGGCTATGCGCAATTCCTCGACCGCTTCGTGAAGACGCTGGGCCTGTCGCGCTTCGCGCTCTACCTGCACGACTTCGGCTCACCGATCGGCGCGCGGCTGGCGATCATGGCGCCCGAGCGCATCGCGGCGCAGATCATCCAGAACGGCGACATCCCCTACGAGGACGCGCTGGGCCCGAAGTACGCGGAGATCGAAGAGACCTGGACCCTGCCCGAGGCCGAGATGCGCGCCCGACTGGCCAAGGCCATCGACGAGGAGACCTTCAAGGAGGAGTTCCTCAATGCACTGGACGACGAGCGCGCCGACCGGATTCCGCCGGACCTGTGGAAGCTGCATTGGTCGCTGGTCACGCCGAAACGCAAGGAGGTTGCGATCGACCTGATCGCGGGCCTGAAACAGAACCGCGCCTGGTTTCCGACGCATCGCCAGTACCTCGCGACCCACAAGCCGCCGACGCTGATCGTCTGGGGGCCGCACGATCACTACATGCCCGAGAAATCGGCGCGCGCCTATCTGCGCGACCTGCCGCAGGCCGAGCTGCATCTGCTCGATGGCGGCCATTGGCTGCTCGAGACGCACCTCGACGAGGTGTCGGGCCTGATGCGCGACTTCCTCGGCCGGGTGCACGCCTGACCCGGATCAGGCGCCGGTGTGGAGCACCTTGAAGCGATCGAGCTTCGAGGGATCGCGCTCAGTGACCTGGACCGGCGGCCAGGCCCATTGCAGGACATCGATGCCCGGCACGCGCGAGAACTGGAGGGGGCCGCGGCTGCCCTCGAAGGTCCTTTGAACCCACGCTTCGGCAATGCCTTCGCGCCGCGCACCGTGCGATCGCATTGCTTCGGCGAGCACGGTGATCGTGTCGTAGCCCTCGAAGGCGACGAACGAAGGCGCCATGCCCAGTCGCTCGCGCAATGCCGCTTCGATGCGCGTGGCTGACGCACCGAGGTGCTCGGGCAGATAGCGAAGAAACGGAATCGCCGCACCATCCGCGCCCAGCTCCGCCATCCACTCGGCGAACTCGGGCTGCCCGGCCGGCGCGCCGATCCGCATGCCGGCAAGGCTTGGGTCATGGCGCACGGCCTTCACGATGGGCACGGCCGGCTCGGGATGGCCGGCCAGCATCAGGACGGCCGTGGCGCGTTGCTCGAACAGCTGGTCGCATAGCGCCGCGGGCGACAACGCACGCGCATCGAGCTCGATCAACACGCCGCCGCGCGCGGCCAGGTGCTCGCGCAGGATGCCCGTGCCCGCCGCCCAATAGACGCTGGCATCGGCCGCGACCGCGATGCGGCGATGGCCTTCGCCGAGCAGGAAGTCGGCGTAGATCCGCCAGCCGTGCGACTGCGCGGGCGCCAGCCGCGCCACCCAGGGCGTCGGCTGTTCGCACAGCGCATCGAGCACCGCCGACGCGCAGAGGAACGGCAGGCCGAGCGCATGCGCCCGCGCGGCCGCCGCGCGAGCGACCACGCTGTGGTACTCCCCGGCCAGTGCCACCACGCCGAGAGCGGCCAGTTCGTCCACGGCCGCGACGGCTTTCGCGGGATCGGCCGCGGTGTCCCGCGTCACGAGGCGCAGCGGCCGCCCGGCGACACCGCCCGCCTCGTTGATCGCGCGCACGGCCAGTTCCATGCCCGCCAGCAGATGCTCACCCGCCTCGACCCAGCCCGGCCGGCTCAGCGGCGCGAGCGCGCCGATCTCGATCGCGAAGGAACTCATCGGCCGCTCAGGCGAAGCGCTTGGCGCCCGCCACGCAGAACACCACGACCACGGTTGAGGCGATCATGGTCCAGGCCACCGGCTCGCCGAGCAACAGCCCGGCCAGCAGCAGGCCGAAGAAGGGCTGCAGCAATTGCAGTTGCCCCACGCCCGCGATGCCGCCGAGCGCCAGGCCGCGATACCAGAAGACGAAGCCGATCATCATGCTGAAGACCGACACATAGGCGAGGCCGGCCCAGGCCGGCGCGCCGATGCGGTCCCAGGCATGCGGCAGGGTGAACAACGCGATGGCCCCCATGAGCGGCAGCGACAGCAGCAGCGCCCAGCAGATCACCTGCCAGCCGCCGAGGCGGCGCGAGAGCGTGGCGCCTTCGGCATAGCCGAGCCCGCACACCACGATGGCCGCGATCATCAGCAGGTCGCCCTGCAGGCTGCCGCCGCGGCTGCCGTGCAGCGCGAAGCCGGCCACCACCGCGGCGCCGACGATCGAGAACAGCCAGAAGGCGGGCCTGGGCCGCTCGCCGCCGCGCAGCACGCCGAAGATAGCGGTCGACAGCGGCAGCAACCCGACGAAGACCACCGAATGCGCGGCATCGATGTGCTGCAGCGCGAGCGCGGTCAGCAGCGGGAAGCCGACGACCACGCCGATCGCCACCAAGGTCAGCGGCACGAGGTCGGCCCGCTTGGGCCGTGCCTCGCGCAGCACGAACAGGAACACCGCGCCCAGTAAGGCGGCGATCACCGCGCGCGCGCCCGTCAGGAACAGCGGCGAGAAATCGGCCACGGCCACGCGCGTGGCGGGCAGCGAGCCGCTGAAGATGAGCACGCCCAGCAGGCCGCTGCCCCAGCCGGCCGAATGTCGTCGAGAGCCTTCGCTTGTCATCCCCTCAGCGTAGCGGCCCGGTGCGCGGGAAGGAAGGCACAGAGGCATACAATTTCGGCAAACTGTATGGCTTATCCCAGCCACACAGTCACTGGGAAGGCGAAGAGGATGAGCGGTGTGAAGGCAACGATGCGGACCGATGCGCTGATGGAGGCGGTGCGCGCCAAGATCGCGAACCGCGCCCTGGTGGAAGGCGATCGCCTGCCCTCGGTGCGCAGCTTCGCCGAGACCATGGGCGTCTCGCCCTCGACCGTGGTCGAGGCCTACGACCGCCTCGAGGCCGAGGGCGTGATCCGCGCGCGCCGCGGCTCGGGCTTCTACGTGACCGGCGCCAACCTGCCGCCGATGGCGCTGGCCGAGATGGGCGCGCCGCGCGAGCGCGACGTCGATCCCTTCTGGGTCTCGCGCCAGTCGCTCGATGCCGATGGTTCCTTCCTCATGCCGGGCTGCGGCTGGCTGCCGGCCGACTGGATGCCGCATGCCGCCCTGCGCAAGGGCCTGCGCGCGCTCAGCCGCGCCGACGATGCGCTGCTGGCCGACTACGGCAGCACGCGCGGCGCGCTCGCGCTGCGCCGCCTGCTGCTGGCGCGCCTGGCCGACGAAGGCATCGCCGCGACGCCCGAGCAGATGCTGCTGACGGCTTCGGGCACGCAGGCCATCGATCTGATCTGCCGCCTGCTGCTGCGGCCCGGCGACACCGTGCTGGTGGACGACCCCTGCTACTTCAACTTTCAGGCGCTGCTGCGCGCCCACCAGGCGAAGATCGTCGGCGTGCCGTTCACGCCCACCGGTCCCGACGTCGCGGCCTTCACGCAGGCGCTGGCGCAGAACCCGCGGCTTTACATCACCAACTCGGCGCTGCACAACCCCACCGGCGCCACCATCTCGCCGCAGACCGCGCACCGCGTGCTCGGCGCGGCCGCGGCGCAGGGCATGACGATCGTCGAGGACGAGGTCTTCGCCGACTTCGAGCCCTCGCCCTCGCCGCGGCTGGCGGTGCTCGACGGCCTGCAGCGCGTGATCCGCATCGGCAGCTTCTCCAAGACGCTCTCGGCCTCGGTGCGCTGCGGCTACATCGCCGCGCGCCGGGACTGGATCGACGGACTGGTCGACCTGCAGGTGGCGACCCAGTTCGGCGGCCCGAGCCCGGTGGCCACCGAACTGATCGCCGGCGTGCTGGCCGGCGGCAGCTATCGCAAGCACATGGACGAGGTGCGCCAGCGCCTCGCGCGCGCGCGCAAGGACGCCACCGAGCGCCTGGCCGCGCTGGGGATCAGGCCCTGGCTCGCGCCGCGCGGCGGCTTCTACCTCTGGTGCCGGCTGCCCGATGGGCTCGACTCCGCGGTGCTGGCGCGGCGCTGCATGGAACAGAAGGTCGTGCTCGCACCCGGCAATGTCTTCAGCGTCTCGCAGACGGCGGGCTCGTTCGCGCGCTTCAATGTCGCGCAGTTCGGCGACCGGCGCGTGTTCGGCATCCTCAAGGAGGCCATGAAGGACAGCATGCCGCCGCGCCCTGCGACGGCCAGGCGCAAGCAAAGCGCGGCCCTGTGAAAATCCATCACGCTCCCGCTCCACCCGATCTCCAGCCTCCCGTGCCGTCCACCGAACTCCAGGGATTCATCCTCACCCGGCGCTGGCGCGATGCGCCCGGCGGCACCGAGATCGAGTTCTGGCTCGCCACCGACGAGGGCCCGCGCAAGGTGCTGCTCAACGCGCAGACCTCGGTCGCCTTCGTCGCGGCGAAGCACAGGCAGGCGGTGGAGTCGCACGCACCGGAGCTGCCGGGCCTGCAACTGCGCGAACTCGCGCTCAAGACCTTCGGGCAGGAGCCGGTCGTCGGCGTCTACGTCACGCATTTCCGCCAGCTCAAGCGGCTGGTGCGGCTGCTCGAGGCGAAGAACATTCCACTGCTCGAGGCCGACGTCCGGCCGCACGACCGCTACCTGATGGAGCGCTTCATCACGGCGGGCGCGCTCGTGGAAGGCGGCAGGTCCGAGGGCGCCGCCATCGTCGATGCGAGGCTCAAGCCCGCGCCCGCCTACCGGCCGCGGCTCAAGGTGGTGTCGCTCGACATCGAGACCAGCCAGCACGAGGAGCTGTACTCGATCGCGCTCGACGGCACGGGCGAGCGCGTGGTCTACATGCTGGGCGAGCCGCCCGCGCAGGCGGCGAGCGAGCCGCTGGGCTTCTCGCTGGTCTACTGCGCCAGCCGCAAGGCGATGATCGAGCGCCTCAACGACTGGTTCGAACACAACGATCCCGACGTCATCGTCGGCTGGAGCGTGATCCAGTTCGACCTGCGCGTGCTGCAGAAGACGGCCGACACCGCCGGCACGCCGCTGCTGCCGGGCCGCGAACGCCGGCCCTTCGAATGGCGCACGCATCCGGGCAAGCAGGGCTACCTGTTCGCGACCACCGCGGGCCGCGTGATCATCGACGGCATCGAGGCGCTGCGCTCGGGCATGTGGAGCTTCCCGTCCTTCAGCCTCGAGTCGGTGTCGCAGGCCTTGCTCGGCGAAGGCAAGGCCATCGGCGACGAGTACGACAAGATGGCCGAGATCGAGCGCCGCTACCAGCAGGACAAGCCGGCGCTCGCCACCTACAACATCCGCGACTGCGAGCTGGTGCTGCGCATCTTCGAGAAGACGAAGCTGCTGAGCTTCGTGCTGGAGCGCGCCCAGACCACGGGCCTGCAGGCCGACCACTTCGGCGGCTCCATCGCAGCGTTCAGCCACCACTACCTGCCGCGCATGCACCGGCTGGGCTACGTGGCGCCCAACGTCGGCGAGATCCTCAGCAAGGCCTATCCGGGCGGCTACGTGATGGACTCCAAGCCCGGCTTCTACGACTCGGTCGTGGTGCTCGACTACAAGAGCCTCTATCCATCGATCATCCGCACCTTCCTCGTCGACCCCGTGGGCCTGGTGGAAGGCACGCGCGCGCAAGACCCGGCCGCGGGCGTGAAGGGCCCGAACGGCACCCTGTTCTCGCGCGACAGGCACTGCCTGCCCGAGATCGTCAGCACCTTCTGGCATGCGCGCGACGAGGCCAAGCGCGCGAAGAACGAGCCGCTGTCGCAGGCGCTGAAGCTGCTCATGAACTCCTTCGCGGGCGTGCTGGGTGCATCGGACTGCCGCTTCTTCAACCCCGACCTGGTGTCCGCCATCACGCTGCGCGGCCACGAGATGATGCGGCTCACGCGCGACTTCGTGGAGGAGCGCGGCTACGAGGTCATCTACGGCGACACCGACTCCATCTTCATCTGGCTCAAGCGCGCGCATTCCAGCGAGGACGCGCACGCCATCGCCGCGGCGCTCACCACCGAGATCAATGCCTGGTGGACCCGCAACCTGCACGACGGGCAAGGACTGCGCAACTTCCTCGAGATCGAGTTCGACACCCACTACAAGAAGTTCTTCATGCCCACCATCCGCGGCTCGGAGATCGGCAGCAAGAAGCGCTATGCGGGCCTGAGCGTCGATGCCGGGGGCAAGGAGGAGATGGTCTATCGCGGCCTCGAGATGGCGCGCAGCGACTGGACCCCGCTGGCGCGCCAGTTCCAGGAAGGGCTGCTGTCGCGCATCTTCCACGACGAGCCCTACCGCGACTTCGTCACCGACTACACGCGCTCGATGCTGGCGGGCGCCAAGGACGAGCTGCTGATCTACCGCAAGCGCCTGCGCCATCGGCTCGACGACTACCAGGTCAACGTGCCGCCGCAGGTGCGCGCGGCGCGCATCGCCGATGCGTTCAACGACCGAGCCCAGCGGCCGCGCCAGTACCAGAACGGCGGCTGGATCCAGTACGTGATGACGCGCAACGGGCCCGAGCCGCTGGAAACGCGGCAGTCGCGCATCGACTACGAGCACTACCTCGCGAAGCAGCTGCGGCCGATCGCGGACGCGATCCTGCAGCCGATGGGCGAGAGCTTCTCGGCGTTGACCTCGTCGCAGTCGCGCCTGTTCGAGGAGTAAGGCTCAGATGCGGCCGAAGTCGCCGCCGCGCCCCAGTCCCGACGCAAAGCGGCCCGCGCCATCGGCGCCTTCCTGGTGATGCGCCTCCACGCCGTTGGCCCACTCCACGCGCATCGCATCGCGCAGCGGCAGCCCGTGGCTCTCGTGGACCGTGCGGCGGTCGGCCCGCACGGCGGCCTGCGGAAAGCGCGCGATCTCCCTGGCCATCGCCTCGGCCGCCTGCCGCGCCTCGCCATGCGGCACCAGCTGCTCGCACATGCCGATGCGAAGCGCCTCCTCGGCCGGCACCTTGCGGCCGGTCAGGATGATCTCCATCGCGCGGCCCTGCCCCACCAGCCGCGGCAGGCGCACCGCGCCGCCATCGAGCAGGGGGATGCCCCAGCGGCGGCAATAGACGCCGAAGTAGGCGCTCTCGGCCATCACGCGGATGTCGCACCACAGCGCGAGCTCCATGCCGCCCGCCACCGCGGGGCCTTCCACCGCCGCGATCACGGGCTTCGACAGCTCCAGCCGCGTCGGCCCCAGCGGTCCGCGCGGCGCCGCGTTGGCGCCCATCGGAAACGCCAGGCCGCGCACGATGTCCTGGTCGAAGCGCTCGCGGTCCGCCAGCGTGCTCGCGTACTTGAGGTCCCAGCCGGCGCAGAAGGCGCCGCCCTCGCCCCACAGCACCGCGACGCGCGCCTGCGGATCGCGGTCGAAGGCCTGCAGCTGCTCGACCAGCGCGTCGGCGCTGTCGGGGTCCATCGCGTTGCGCGCTTCGTCGAAGCGGCTGTGGATCACGGTCCACACCGCACCATCCTTCTCGGTTCTCACGGTCATTGGCGTCTCCTGTTGAAGTGCTTACTATCGTGAAGACACGCGCATCGCGCTGTCGTTGCAACGACATCCATGAAGCCCGCCACACCGACCACCTCCCTGCTCGACCGCACCGCCTGGTTCGCCACGCTGGAGCCGGCGCAGCAGGCGCTGGTGCGCGCCACCCTGGTCGAGAAGGAGGCCGCGATCGGCGAATGCGTCGCCCGGGTGGGCGAGGCCGCCGCGCACTGGATCGGCGTGGACAGCGGCTTCCTGCAGATGTCCGTGACCGCCGCCGATGGCAGCGAGACCATGCTGCATTTCCTGCGCGAGGGCGAGTGGGGCGGCGAAGGCTCGATGCTCAAGCGCGAGCAGCGGCGCTACGACGTGATCGCGGTGCGCGCGAGCCGCGTCTGCCTGCTGCCCGCACCCACCTTCGAGCTGCTGCTCGCGCAGAGCGTGCCGTTCAACAACTTCCTGCTCAACAACCTCAACCAGCGCATGGGCACGGTCACGGCCTTGCTGGAAGCCTCGCGCATGCTCGCGCCCGACATGCGCGTCGCGCGCTGCCTGTCGCTGCTGGCCCAGGGCGACGATGGCGACGCGCTGGCCCTGCCGCAGCATCAGCTCGCCAACCTGTGCGGACTGTCGCGCCAGCGGACCAACATGGCGCTGCGCGCGCTGAGGGCCGACGGGCTGGTGCAGCTCGACGGACCGAGGATCAGGATCGTGGACTTCGCCGGATTGGCGAGCCATGGCGCGAAGGCCGGCGGCCGCAGGAAAAGCGGGCGCGCCGCCTAGCCAGCCGGCGCGCCGCGCACCCGGTCACGCCGTAGCGCCGAGCCCGCACAAGGCCTGCACGACCGCCGTGCGCGCCTGGCCGAAGACCATGCCCTGCCAATCGGCATCGTCGACGTAGAAGCAGGCCTTCAGTTCCTCCCCGGCCTCGGCCTTGAGCCGCGGCGCGACGGGCGGCTCGGCCCGCCAGCAGAAGTGGTCCGCGCGCAGCGCATCGATCATCCGCAGCAGCGGCACGGTACCGAACTCGAGCGCGATCGTGGTGCCCAGTGCGTTGGGGCATTCCTCCGCGAGGATCGTCACCATCGGGCCGTTGATCTCGTACATCACCGAATCGTCGCGCTCGGTCGAGATGACATCGGCGCCCCACCAGGCCCGGGCGCGGTCTATCTCGCCGGGCCGGCCGATGAAGACCTTCTCGCAGTGGCCCCGCGGGCCGAGCCCGGTGTGGAGGTCGATCCAGCCCACCTGCTTCGCCGCCGCGCCCTCCTGCCGAAGAACCCGCCGGATCGTCCTGTTGCTCCAGGTCGCGCGGCTGCCGCCGTAGAACATTCCCGTGGGCGAGTCGTACTGTCCCTGGAACACGGACTGCCCATAGGCCTCGACGCCATGCGCGCCGATCCAGGCATCGAGCCGCGCGGCCTCTTCGGGGCCCGGAGGCCATGCGGGCGGAAGCAGCAGGGGCTCCAGTTCGGCATAGCCGTGGTTCGGCGAACGCGCCTCGTCGAAGCGCACGAAATTGCGGTTCACGTCCACGTTGTCTTCGTTGACGCGGCGCAGGTGCGAGAAGCCGAAAGGATTGACCGCGTGCACGAACAGCAGGCCGACGCCCATGCGCTCGGCCGTGGCCAGCAGCGGCTCGTCCACGAGCATCGCCGACTGGCAGCCCGAGCCGCAGAAGCCCTCGACGCCGTGGATCGCGGAGGTCAGCACCAGCAGCTTGTCGGCATGCGGATCTCCGACCCGCACGACGTCCATCGCGAGTTCCTCGCCCTGCGCGCCGCGCACGCCGTCGATCGCATGCGAGGCGACCGCGAGCCCCGCCGCGTCCGCGCTCGCGAGAAAGCGCTCGCGTGCCGCGGCATAGCTGGCCGCGAAATGGTTCGTGGGTTTCACTTGAAGCTCCCCACTGGCATCGCGGCACGAACACGGGGCGATGCTTCCCTCGGGCTCTCCGCATCGAGGTCCTCGCCGGTGCGGTCCACGAGCCAGGGCATGACGAGGGTCGAGATCACGGTCACGGCCACCAGGTACCAGGCGGGAGCCAGCTTGTCGCCGGTCTCATGCACCAGCCAGGTCAGCACGAAGGGCGAGAAGCCGCTGAAGACCGCGACCACCACGCTGTAGACGGTCGAGAGCCCGCTGGCGCGCACATGCTTCGGGAAGATCTCGGTGAGCATCACCAGCAGCGCCGGGAACTGCGAGGTCAGGCACACGCTGAGCAGCCCGACAACCACATACAGGCGCCCCGGCGAAGGCGCGGCGAGCAGCCAGTGGAAGCACGGGAACACCAGCAGCAGCAACACCACGCGCGACCAGAAGATCACCGGCTTGCGCCGCAGCCAGTCGGCCAGCAGGCCCGACAGCGGCGCGACGAGCAGGTTCACGATGCCGAACACCACGCCGGCCCAGATGCCGACCTGCACCGGCAGCCCGAGCTCCCGGGCCGCGTAGGTCGGCATGTAGAACGCGACCACGTAGATGCCGACCGTGCACGAGAGGAACAGCAGGCTGGCCTGGATCAGTTGCTTCCAGTGGTGGCGCAGCAGCAGGCCGATCTTGCCGCCCGATTCTCCGGAGGCCGATGGCTGCGGCGCATCGACATGGGTCTCGTGCAGGCGCGTGCGGATGTACATGCCCACCGGCGCGATCAGGATGCCGAGCACGAAGGGCAGCCGCCAGCCCCAGCTCTCGAGATCGGCCGGCGCCAGCACCGAGATCACGGTGCTCGAGACGAGCGCGCCGAACATCACGCCCAGGCCCTGGCTCGCGACCTGCCAGCTGGCCATGAAGGCGCGTTCGTTGCGGCCCGCGTACTCGACCAGCATGGCCGTCGATGCACCGACCTCGCCGCCCGCCGAGAAGCCCTGGATCAGCCGCGCCAGCACGATGATCGCCGGCGCCGCCAGCCCGATCTGCGCGGGCGTGGGTGCCGCCGCGATCATGGCGCAGCCCAGTGCCATGAGACCGATGGTCAGCCCCATCGCCTTCTTGCGGCCATGCCGGTCGGCATAGGCGCCGATCACCACGCCGCCCAGCGGCCGCGCGAGGAAGCCGACGCCGAAGCTCGCCACCGCCAGCAGCAGCTGCGCGTAGGGACTCAGGGAGGGGAAGAAGATCCGGCCGATGATGCTCGTCATGAAGCCGTAGACGGTGAAGTCGTAGAACTCCAGCGCGTTGCCGACCGTGATCGCCGTCACCGCCTTGCGCTTCGATAGCGGTGGCGCGACGCCACTTGTCTGGGTACCCATCGTTGTCTCCTGGCCTTGCCTTTTGTTGCGATGGCGGATGCTAGGAGCAGCGATCCGCGGCCGGAAGACAAGCACTCGTCAGGGGTGATAGGCGTTGCCTTTCATCGCCGCTTCATGGCGCAGGCAATCGAGGAAGTTCTGCGCCGCCGGGCTCAGCACCGAGCCGGGCCGCGAGATCACGCTGACGTCGAGCGCCGCGAGCGGGTCGCACAAGGGCACCTTGACCAGGCCGTAGTGCGGAAACTCCTCGCGCGTCATCGTGTCGACGAACACGCCGACCAGGTCGCTCGCGCCCACGAGCTTCAGGCCGATCGCCGTCGAGGTGCAGCGCACCACCTGCGTCGGTGGCGCGATGCGCTTGTGCGCGAACAGTTGGCGCACCAGCGCGGGCGCACTCTCGTCGTCGTAGGGCAGCAGCCACTCCCACTCGGCGAAGCGGTCCGTGTTCGCCGCGCCCAGGATCGGATGGCCCGCTCGCGCCACCGCCACCATGGCGGTGCGGTACAGGCGCTTGACCTCCCAGTCGGCCAGCGAGCCGGGCAGCATGTGCGCGACCATGAAGTCCACCGTGCCGTCGAGGATGCGCGGCAGCGTGTGCGGGATCGAGGCCTCGTTGAAGCGGACCTCGACATGGGGGAAGCGCGCGCGGAACGCCGCGAAGGCCTTCGGCAGGATCTCGAAGGCGACGGCGGTGGAGATCGCGATCGAGATCAGGCCCGAGCTGCCGTCGCGGATCTCCTCGATCTCCGCCACCGCGCGCTCCATCTCGCGCTGGATCACGCTGGCCCGGCGCACCAGCGAGCGGCCGTACACGGTGAGCTCGACACCGGCCGTGCCGCGCTGCAACAGCGGTGCATCGACCGACAGCTCGAGCTCTCGCATCGCCTGGGTCACGGCCGGCTGCGACATGCCGAGCGCACGCGCCGCGGCCCGGATGCTCCCATGCTCGGCGACGCTGAGGAACGAGCGGAGTTGACTCAGTTTCATGGCGGTCGGGCTCGATGGATCGGGGTTTTGCAGTGTACGTACGGCGGTCGCGACGGGATCGTTGCCTACCCGCTCGCGCGCCGGGAACCGACTGCAACGGGTCGCGCGAAGTCCAGAGTCGATGCTCTACAACAAGGAGCAGCCATGGCCCAGTACGGCATCAATTCACCGGTCGACGTCATCGAAGGGCCACGCGGCGAAAGCGGCGTTTCCTGGGGCGCGATCTTCGCGGGCGCCGCGGGCGCGGCCTCGCTGTCGCTGGTCCTGCTGCTGCTCGGCACCGGCCTCGGGATGTCCGCGGTGAGCCCGTGGGCCAGCCGCGGCGCCAGCGCGGGCGCGATCGGCATCGCGACCATCCTCTGGCTCAGCTTCACGCAGCTCGCTGCCTCGGGACTGGGCGGCTATCTGGCGGGCCGGCTGCGCACCAAGTGGGCCGGCATCCATACCGACGAGGTCTACTTCCGCGACACGGCCCATGGCTTTCTCGCCTGGGCCGTCGCGACGCTGCTCACGGCCGCGCTGTTGAGCTCTGCCGTGGGCTCGGTGCTCGGCGCGGGTGCGCAGGCCGGTGCCACGGTGGCCGGCGGTGCGGCGAGTGCCGCCACGGTTGCTGGCGCGGCGGGCGCCGGTTCCGCGGCATCGCAGTCTGGCTCGGACAGCGGCGCGGGCCCGATGAGCTACTTCGTCGATTCGCTGTTCCGTCAGGACGCCGGTGCCACGCCGCCGCCCGCGGGCGATGCCGGCACCCTCGCGGTGTCGCCGCCGCCCGTGCGCGACGCGGCCGGCGCGAACGCCGAGGTGACGCGCATCTTCCTCAACAGCATCCGCACCGGCGCGCTGCCGCCCGAGGACGTCAAGTACGTCGGCCAGGTGGTCGCGCAGCGCACCGGCATGAGCCAGCAGGACGCCGAGAAACGCGTGAACGAGGTCTATGCCAAGGCGCAGGCCGCGTTGCGCGACGTGCAGGCCAAGGCCAAGGAAGCGGCCGACACGGCCCGCAAGGCCTCGGCCTATGCCGCGATGTGGCTCGTGGTCTCGTTGCTCGTCGGCGCCTTCTTCGCGAGTCTCGCGGCCACCTACGGCGGCCGTCGCCGCGATCTCTGAACCCACTTCCACCACTTCGAGGAGACCTCCCATGCGCTCGCTTCTGCTTCTGTTTCTCGGCGTGCCGATCCCGGTGATCATCCTGATCGCGTTGTTCTTCCACTAGGCATCGTCGCGTCGCTCCGCGCAAGCGGCGACGCCGTTTTCGATTCGATGCCGCGTGCGCGCATTCGCGCATGCGCCGCGCCCCGGCCCGCCAAGGTGATGACCTTCGCGGGCCTTCCTCATGGGAGGTCCGGCCCACGCGAAGGCCTCGGGTTTTCCCTTGAACGAGCCAGTGGGTAACGATGTTACCTTCGCGGCCGACTTCACCACCCGCGACATCGTCCATGCCCAAGAGCAACGCACCGGCGGCGGCGCCCGAGCCCCTCCCGACCCCTTCCGGAACGCAGAGCATTCCCGCGAACCTGCGCGACCGGCTCTCGCCCGTCGTGATGGAAACCTACGCCGCCGGCGACTTCCATCGCGCCGACATGCGCACCATCGCGCGCGAAGCCGGCATGAGCTTTCGCACCATCTATCGCTACTTCGGCGACAAGGAAGCGCTGCTGTTCTGGTTCATCCAGCACTGGCTCGGCGGTCTCTATCCGGCGGCGCTCAAGCCCTTCGACGACGCGGGCGACCTGAAGTCCAAGCTGCTCGCGGTGCTCACGCTGCACCTCGAGTTCTACGAGAGGAATCCCAACGTCGGGCGCATCATCTTCATGACCGTTCCGCTCGAGCGATGGATGCGCGATCCGAGCTACGCGCAGCACGAGATGATGCGGCGCCTGCTCCACGCCATCACCGAAGCGCAGCAGCAAGGCGAACTGCGCTGCGACGTGGACAGCCGGCTCATCCTTGACACCTTCAACGCCATCTTCAACCGGGCCTTCCTGATGTGGGAGTACCGCCGCCGCAGCTATTCGCTCGCGGCGCAGGCCGCCCCGTTGATGTCGATCCTGTGGAACGGCATCACGCCCCACAAGGCGCGCGAGCCCGAAGCGGCGGCGGCAAAAAAGCCGACCGCGCCCCGCAAGAGAACGGCGAAGTGACGCCTCGAAGCGTCCCGCCGCCCGTTTTCGCAACAGCCCCCAAGACCGGAGACAACATGACCGACCGAACGCGCACGGACTCGCTGCGCCGCCTCCTCTGCACCGCCGCCGCGGCAACGCTCGCCGCCCTCGCCGCGCCCGGCGCGCAGGCACAGCCCGCATCGGCCAAGCCCTTGCGCCTCATCGTCGCGGGCCCCGCCGGCGGCGCCTCCGACATCGTCGCGCGCATGCTCGGCGACGGCCTGCAGAAGGAACTGGGCCAGGCGGTCGTCGTCGATCCGAAGCCGGGCGCGGGCGGCGCGCTCGCGGTCAACGACCTGATGCAGGTGCCGCACGACGGCGCCACCGCGCTGGTGGGAATCAGCGGCCTGGTCTCCGAGGTCCCGCACATCGTCAAGCTGCGCATCGACATGGCCAGGGAGATCAAGCCGATCGCCGAGTTCGCGCGCTTCGGCCTGGTGATGGTCGGCCATCCCTCGGTGCCGGCGAAGACGATGGGCGAACTGATCGCCTACATCAAGGCCAATCCGGGCAAGGTCAGCTACGCCTCCTACAGCGCGGGCACGATCGCACACGTGACCGGCCTGAAGCTCAACCAAGCCGCGGGCCTCGACATGACGCATGTCGGCTACAAGGGATCGATGCCGGGGCTCACGGACGTGATGGGTGGGCATGTGCCGCTGATGATCGACGGCATGTCGACCGCACTGCCCCTGATCAAGGCGGGCAAGCTCAAGGCCTTCGCGGTCAGCCTGCCGCAGCGCTCGCCGATGCTGCCCGACGTGCCCACCTTCCGCGAACTCGGCTTCCCGGACCTCGAGACCGTCGTCTGGATCGGCGTCTGGACCACGCCCGACGTGCCGGCCGCGGCGCAGGCGCGGCTGCGCCAGGCCACCCTGAAGATCCTCGAGCAGCCCGCCGTGCGCGAGCGCCTGCAGGAGATCGGCCTCGCCGTCGGCCAGCCGCGCACCTCGGAGGAACTGACGAAGACGCTGCGCACCGACTACGACAAGGTCGGCGAGGTGCTGCGCTCGATCAACTTCACGCCCGAGTGAGCGGGCGCCTGCAGCCCGCCTCCGCGCCTCCCCTTCGAACCCGACGCTTCTTCCAATGCAACCCGTCTTCATCGCGGGAACGGGCATGACCCGTTTCGGCAAATTCCTCGACCGTGGACTCAAGTCGCTCGCCGCAGAAGCCATCGGCGAAGCGCTGGCCGATGCCGGCATCGAAGCCTCGCAGCTGCAGGCGGCCTACATGGGCAATGCGGCCGCCGGCGTGATGACCGGCCAGGTGCTGATCCCCGGCCAGGTCGTGCTGCGCGGCCTGGGCATCGGGCGCATCCCGGTCGTCAATGTCGAGAATGCCTGCGCCACCTCGGCCACCGCCTTCCAGCAGGCGGTGCAGATGATCGCGCTGCAGGCCTACGACATCGTGCTCGTCGCCGGCTTCGAGAAGCTCTACAGCGAGGACAAGGCCCGCACCTTCTCGGTGTTCCACGGCGCCGTCGACCTCGAGGCGATCGACGAGGTGCTCGCGGGGCTGGCGCGCAACCTCGCGCGCTCCGGCGCCGAGGCGGACATCTCCGAGGCGGGCAAATCGCGCTCGCTCTTCATGGACCTGTACGCCGGCATGGCGCGCGACTTCATGGCGACGCACGGCGTGACGCAGCGCGATTTCGCCGCGGTGGCGGCAAAGAACTCGTTCCACGGCAGCCTGAACCCGAAGGCGCAGTTCCAGGAGGTGCTGAGCATCGAGCAGGTGCTGGCCGCGCCCTTGATCGTCGACCCGATGACGCGCCCGATGTGCGCGCCGATCGGCGATGGCGCCGCGGCCCTGGTGCTGGTGTCCGCGCAGGCGGCGGCGCGACTGGGCCTGCGCGACAGGGTGCGCGTGCTGTCGTCGGTGCTGGCTTCGGGCTGGGACTACGAGCCCGGCGATCCGGCGCGGCTGGCGCCGACCGTCGCCGCGCAGGCCTACGAGGCCGCGGGCCTCGGGCCGGCCGAGCTCGACGTGGTCGAGCTGCACGATGCCGGCGCCCCGGCCGAATTGATCTACTACGAACACCTGGGGCTCGCCGCGCCGGGCGAGGCGGTGGCGCTGCTCGACAGCGGCGCCACCCGGCTCGGCGGCCGGGTGCCGGTCAACCCGTCGGGCGGGCTGCTGCGCAAGGGCCATCCGATCGGTGCCTCGGGCTGCGCGCAGCTGGTCGAGCTCAGCGATCAATTGCGCGGCCGCTGCGCGGCACGCCAGGTCCACGGTGCCCGCACCGCGCTCGCCGAGAACGGCGGCGGCTGGATCGGGGAAGACGCCGCGGCCATCGTCGTCAGCGTGCTGCAGAAGGACTGAGCCATGGCCGAGCGCTCTCACGTCAATCTCGCCTCGATCGTCCATTCCTTCGCGCACGCCGAGCCGGCGCGCGAGTCCCTGCTGTTCGAAGGAGGCCATGCGGTGCCCGATGTCGCGCGCAGCTACGGCCAGCTGTGGCGCAACGCGCAGGCGCTGGCACGCGGCCTGGGCCGGCGCGGCGCCGGGCCCGGCAGCGTGATCGCGGTCCTGATGGCGAACCATGCCGAGTTCGTCGAGCTGATGATCGCGGCCGCGCTGCTGCGCGTGGTGCTGGTGCCGATCGACCCTCGCACCCGGGGCGAGAAGCTGCGCTTCATGATCGCGAACTCGAGGGCGACGGGCCTGGTCGCCGCCGACTACGCGCTGCCCGGCGCCGAGGAACTGCTCGAGGACGACGCGGGCATCGAATGGATCGCCGCGCTCGCCACCGACGAAGGCCCGGGACGCGCGATGTGGGCCCCGCGCGTGGAGGACTACGCCGCGCTGCGGCTCGTGGACGGCGACGACCTGCCCGTGCCGGCGGACAACGGCGAGGAGGCGATGCTGATCCTCCACACCTCGGGCACCACCGGCGATCCCAAGGGCATCGTCATGACGCATCGCCGCTTCTGCGACACCGCCGCCGCGGCCTTGAAGGGCTTCGGCTACCGGCCCGACGACCGGCTGTATTCCGGCCTCTCGCTGACCCATGCCAACGCGCTGCAGGTCACGCTCGCGCCAGCGCTGCTCGGCGGGCTGCCCGTGGTGTTCTCGCGCCGCTTCACGCGCTCGCGGCTGTGGGCCCTCACGCGCAAGTACCGGTGCACGACCTTCACGCTGCTGGGCGGCATGACGACCACCCTGTATGCCGAACCGCCGCGCGCGGACGATGCGCGGAACCCGGTGCGCTTCGTCGTGTCGGCGGGCATGCCGGCCGCGATCTGGGCGCGGTTCGAGCAACGCTTCGGCGTGAAGGTGCTCGAGTTCTACGGCTCGGCCGAGGGCGGCCTCGCGATCAAGCCGCTGGACGCGGGCCCGATCGGCAGCATCGGGCGGGTCGCGCCGCACTTCAGCTACCGCATCGTGGACGACACGGGCGCCGAGCTGCCGCGCGGCGTTGCCGGCGAGCTGTGGTTGCGGCCGGCCGACGGTTCGCCGTTTCGCGTCGAGTACGTCGGCAATCCCGAGGCCTCCGCGCGCAAGTGCGCGGGCGGCTGGCTGCACATGGGCGACGTCGTGCGCGAAGACGGCGACGGCTGGCTGTTCTTCGAATACCGCCAGGGCGGCGGCCTGCGCCGCAACGGCGACTTCATCAACACCGCCTATGTCGAGAAGTCGATCGCCGAATCGGGCCTGGTCCGCGACGTGTTCGTGTACGGCGTGCCGGCCGCCTCGGGCGCACCGGGCGAGAAGGACGTGGTGGCGGCGGTGGTGCCGCTCGACGGCTCGACGCTCGATGTGCAGGCGCTGTTCCGCTGCTGCCGCGCGGCGCTGGAGCCCAACTTCGTGCCGAGCTTCGTCCAGGTGGTCCCGGAGATTCCCAAGACCGCTTCCGAGAAGCCGCTGGAGCGCCTGCTGATCGAGGCCCTGGCCCGCGAGCCGCTGGGCGTGCACGCAGAGGAAGGCGCCCGCCGCGCCGGAACGGGAGCCGCGGCATGAAGCTCGACGACCAGCTCTCGGCCGTCGTCACCGGCGGCGCCAGGGGACTCGGAGCGGCCACCGCGATCCGGCTCGCCGCGTGCGGCGTGAAGGTCGCGCTGTTCGATCTCGACGCCGAGGCCGGCGCGGCGCTGGCCCGGCGCATCGGCGGCATGTTCTGCCACGCCGACGTGGCCTCCGACGCCAGCGTGGACGACGCCTTCGCGCGCGCCCGCCAGGCGCATGGCCAGGAACGCATCCTCGTCAATTGCGCGGGGATCGTGCATGCCCACAAGACCGCGGCGCGGGACCGCGCGACAGGCGCGATCCGCCACCATCCGATGGCCGACTACGAACGCGTGATCGCGATCAACCTGCTCGGCACCTTCCGCTGCATCGCCAGGTCGAGCGCCGGCATGCTGGCGCTCGACCGCCTGCCGGATGGCGAGCGCGGCGCGATCGTCAACACCGCGTCGATCAGTGCCGACGAGGGCCAGATGGGGCAGGCGGCGTATGCGGCATCGAAGGCCGGCGTGGCGGGCATGACGCTGCCGATCGCGCGCGACTTCGCGAGCGAGGGCATCCGCGTCAACACGATCAAGCCCGGTGTCTTCGACACCCCGATGCTGCGCGCCGGGCCCGAACATGTTCGGCGGGCACTGGAATCGTCGGTGCCGTTTCCGAGCCGCGTCGGCGATCCCGACGAATACGCCCGGCTGGTCGAGTTCCTGCTGACCAACGGCTACATGAATGGCGAGTGCGTGCGCATCGACGGCGCGTTGAGGATGAATCCACGATGAACTTCCCCCTTCAATCCAGGACCGCGCTGGTCTTCGGCGCCGGCGCGTCCGCGGCGGGCCCGGGCAACGGCGCGGCGATCGCGATCCGCATGGCGCAGCACGGCGCGCTCGTGTTCGCGGCCGACAAGGACCTCGAGGCCGCGCGGCGAACCCAGCGCCTGGCGCAGGAGAGCGGCGCACGCTGCGAAGCGATCGAGGCGGACGTGTGCGTCGAGTCCTCGATCCGCGACGCGGTGCGGATCGCGCAGGCGATCAACGGCAACGTCGACATCCTGGTCAACAACGTCGGCGTCGTCATGCATGGCGGGCCGGCGGAACTGGCGGTGGAAGACTGGGACCGCGCGTTCGCGCTGAACACGCGCTCGGCGTTCCTCGCGCTGAAGCATGTGCTGCCGCTGATGGACAAGGCCGGGCGCGGGGCCGTGGTGCAGGTGTCCTCGATCGCGGCCGCGCGCGCGGGTTCGGCCGCGCTGTGCGCCTATCACGCGAGCAAGGCCGCGCTGAACGCTCTCGGCGCGAGCGTCGCGATGCAGTACGCGGGGCGCGGCATCCGCTGCAACAACATCCTGCTGGGCCTGATGGACACGGCGCTGGTGCGCCAGCAACTGGCCGTGGCCCATCCGCAGGGCCTCGAACATCTGCTGGCCACGCGCAACGCCACCTGCCCGACCGGCGCCATGGGGTCGCCCTGGGACGCCGCCGACGCGGCCGCCTTCCTGGCCAGCGACGCGGCGCGCTACATCACGGGCACCGACATCTTCGTGGACGGCGGCCTGCACAACCAGGTGACCGCGCCGGTTCCCGCGAGCACGGCAGGCACTGGGGCCCCCGCATGACCTTCGCCACCGCCGACATCTCCGACGACGATCCCGACGCCAGCAGGTGGTGCGACGCCGGGTTGCTCGACTTCGGGCAGCGACGCACGTTCTGGGGCCAGGCGGTCACGCTGCGGGTCCGCGACGATCACCGCGCGGGCATCCCGATCTGCCTCGAACCGGGTCATGGGAAGGTGCTGGTCATCGACGGCCACGGCTCGCGCGGCATCGCGTTGTTCGGCGGCACCATGGCCTCGATCGCCGTGCGCAACGGATGGGCGGGCGCGATCGTTTTCGGAGCGATCCGCGATGCGCGGGAGATGGCCACCTGTGAGCTCGGCGTCAAGGCCCTGTGCACGACGCCGCGCAGCGCGACCGTCGCCGCGCCTTTCGCACGCGACATCGCCGTGCGCTTCGGAGGCGTGACCTTCGAGCCCGGCGACTGGGTCTACGCCGATGCCGACGGCATCCTGGTTCGGGACACCGAATACAGCCCGGCCCCGTTCGTCTATCCGGGCTGAGGCCCGGGCCGCGCGGCTTCCGATCGAATCGGCACCGAAGTCGATCGGCGCGGCATCGATGCCGCGCGCGTGCCGCCCTAGACTGCGGCCATGCAAGCACGCCTTCGCGCCGCGGACCGCCGCCCTTCCCGGTCCGCCGCATCCGACCTTCCGCCCTCCGCCGATGGCGCGCCATTGGCCCGGCAGCTGCATGCGCGCGCCGGCATCGGCGTCGCGGCGCATGTGATCCAGGGGCGCGGCCTCGCAGCCTTGCGCATGCACGTCGAACAGGCCGCGCTGGTCTTCGTGGTGCGGGGCATCAAGACCGTGCGCACGGCGCAAGGCCGCACGGTGCGTGCGCTCCCGGGCCAGGCGCTCGTGCTCGCGGGCCACCAGACCGTCGACTTCCACAACGACATTCCCGAGGGCGCGCAGTACGAAGCACGCTGGCTGGTCTTCGACGCCGCCCTGCTCGAGGACACGCACTATCGGGGCCGCGCCGACGCGATGGAGCGCGCGGGCGCCGCCTCGGCACCGGCCCGCGTGCTCGCCCATCCCTGCGAAGCACTGGCGAGCGCCTTCGACGCCGCGACGCTGGCGCTGTCGCTCTCGGAACGATTGCCCGATGCCATCGTCCGGCTTCGCCTGCTCGAAGTCATGCATTGGCTGCTGGAACACGGCATCGCGCTGCGCAACCCACCCGTGCGTGCCGACGCGTCGACACGCGTGCGCGCATTGATCGCCGGGCACTTGGCCGATGCATGGCCGGCCGATCGCGTGGCGCGCGAGCTCGCGCAGTCGCAGGCCACCTTGCGCCGGCGCCTCGCGGCGGAGGGCACCTCGCTCACGCAGTTGCTGACCGACGCGCGCATGGCGACCGCGCTGAGCCTGTTGCAGGCCACGACCCAGCCCGTCGCCCAGGTGGCGCTCAAGGTCGGCTATGAATCTCCCTCGCGTTTCGCGGTGCGCTTTCGCCATCGCTTCGGCTTCGCGCCCACCGCGGTGCGCGGCCACGAACGCAACCCATGACCGCTCTCACTCCAAGGCATCCATGATCAAGATCCACCACCTGGGCCACTCGCAGTCGGAACGCATCCTCTGGCTCTGCGAAGAACTCGGCCTGCCCTATCGACTGCAGCACTACACGCGCGACCCGGTGACGCGTCTCTCGCCACCCGAGCTGCTCGCCTTGCATCCGCTGGGTGCCGCGCCCGTGCTCGAGGACGGCGACCTGCTGCTGGCCGAATCCGCCGCGATCGTGGAGTACCTGATCGGCCGGCATGGCGCGGGGCGCCTGAAGCCCGGCCCCGAGCATCCCGACTACGCGGCCTTCCTCTATTGGTTCCACTTCGCCAACGGCAATCTGCAGCCCACGCTGCTGCGGCTCATGGCGGTCGGACGGGCCGTCGCTGGATCGGACCATCCTGTTCTCGCGGCCACGCGCGATCGCTTCGCGCGCCTGATGGCACTGATGGAAACCCGGCTCGCCGAGGTGCCCTGGCTCGCGGGCGATGACTTCAGCGCCGCGGACATCATGAACGTGTTCTCGCTCACGACGATGCGCCTTTTCATCCCGGTCGACCTGGCGCCGTATCCGGGCATCCGCGCCTACCTGCAGCGCGTCGGCGAGCGGCCGGCCTATCGGCGTGCCATGGCGAAGGGCGACCCCGATCTCGTGCCGCTGTTGTCCTGACGCGCCCCGCGGCTTCAGAGCGCCGGGCGGCCATCGATCTCGTCACCGGCCAGGGCCCCTCAAGCGGTGCGCGCCTGACTCTGCATCAGGCCGAGGATCTCCGCTCGTCGAATACCGAATTCCACCAGTTGGCGCTTCGCTTCCTCGATCGTTCTGTCGAGCTTGACGAGGTGCCCGGCGATCTCGCGGTTGCCCGACTCGACCAGCCGGATGGCTTGCCATGCGGCCAACGAATCCTCCGACAGCCCGACGAGGATGTTGACGCCGGGAATGAACGCCGTGAGGGCCTTGCGCTCCAGTTCCTCGACGATCGCCTGCTTGAGCAGGGACAGCACGGGCTTCCAGGCGCCGTCGAGACGGGTGCCGCTCTTGGCGAGCTTTCCGTACAGCTGCTGCACGAGCACCTGGTACATGGTGTTCGCGCTCTTCAGCTCGAAGGCATTGAGCACCACATTCAGCGGAATCAGCGTGACGTTGGACAACACCGCGATCGTCCCCCACGCATCGGCCGCCGATCGCGTGCGCGCGAGGTCGCTGCGTACCTGCGTCAGCAACTGAATGCCGTCCTGGATCGCGAGCTGCTTTCTTCCGAGGGTCTCGAACTGGGTGGCCAAGTTCACGATGGAGCTCCTGCTGTTGTTTCGAGGGGGGCAAGGCCGTCGCGGGTGCAAACGGCCCTGTGCCATCGCCGCGAGAAAGGAATCTTGTAGCGGTCTCCGCATCTCGTCTTCTCCCGGACAGGGTATGGCGGAAGGCGTACGTCCAGAGCTGCGTTTCCCGGCCTCGCAGCGAAGGCCTTGCCATCGGCAGTGGAGTGCGTAACAGCATATTCCATCCCATCACCATCCATACAGATGGTGCTAGGATGGCCCATGCCGACCAAAACCCGCCCCGCCCCCGTCGTCACCCGCGCCCCCGAATCCGAGAAGATCACCATCAACATGGGCTTCGTCGATCTCGGGCAGGTCGACCTGCTGGTGGCCGAGGGCTTCTATTCGAACCGCACGGACTTCATCCGCACGGCGATACGCACGCACCTCGCGACGCATGCCGACGCGCTGCGCCAGGCGATGTCGCGCAACATGCTGGTGCTGGGCCTGCAGCGCTTTTCCACGGCCGACCTGGAGGCCGTTCGCGCGGCCGGCGAGACGCTGCAGATCCGCGTGCTCGGCCTGGCCGTCATCGCCCCCGACGTGAGCCCCACGCTTGCCAAGGCCACCATCGCTTCGCTCACCGTGCTCGGTGCCCTCCACGCGTCGCCCGCCGTCAAGACCGCGCTGGCGGACCGCATTCGCTGACCTGCCGGTCGGCATCCAACGGACTCTCATCCATGAACACACTTTTCTCGGGCCTGATGCGCGACGCTGCCCAACTCACGCGCACTGGCCGCCTCGTGGATGCCACGCAGCTCATTCAGCGCGCCTTGCGGGGCGAAACGTCGCCCGCCGAGGCGCCCACCACGACGTCTCGAGCGGTGGTGGAAGACGACGTGATCGAAGCGCAGGTGCGCGTGGTCGAGGTGCACCCAACGCCCGAGCCGCGCGGGTCCGAAGCGGCCGACGCCTGGACCCCGGGCAGCTTCACGCACCAAGGCCGCAGCATCGATTACATGCTCTTCGTGCCCGCATCGGCCTCGGCGCAACCGGCGGCCGCCCCGCCCCTGGTGCTGATGCTCCACGGCTGCACGCAAGGCGCGGCGGATTTCGCGGCGGGCACGCGCATGAACGAGCATGCGCGCGAGCGCGGCTGCATCGTGCTCTACCCCGAGCAGGCGAAGCGCGCCCATGGCCAGAAGTGCTGGAACTGGTTCAAGACCCAGCACCAGCAACGCGGACGCGGAGAGCCCGCCCTGCTCGCCGCGCTGACCGAACACATCGTCACGCAACAGCAGGCGGACCGTTCGCGCGTCTACGTGGCGGGCCTCTCGGCCGGCGGTGCCATGGCCGACGTGCTGGGCCATTGCTATCCCGATCTCTACGCCGCGGTCGGCGTGCATTCGGGGCTGCCGCACGGTGCGGCGAACGACATGATGAGCGCGTTGAACGTCATGCGCACCGGGGCACCCGAGACGCGCGCCGGTGCGGCGAAGGGATCGCCGCCGACCATCGTCTTCCACGGCGATGCGGACCCGACGGTGCATCCGGGCAACGGCCGCGCGATCGTCGCGGGCGCGCTGCCCGGCACGGTCAGCGAAGGCCGCTCCGTGGCGGGCCGGCGCTACACCCGCACCGTGCATCCCGCATCGCCGGACCGAGGCGATGCCGAACACTGGCTGCTCCATGGCGCGGGCCATGCGTGGTCGGGCGGCAGCGCCGCGGGCAGCTATACGCAACCCGATGGCATCGATGCCAGCCGCGAGATGCTGCGCTTCTTCCTCGCCCATCGGTCGACGCTCGCCAGCGAGCCGCAACAGGCGCCTTGATGGGCTCGCGGCGCGCCTTCGTGCTGGGTGCATCGGCGCTGGCGTCCGGCATCGGCATACCGGCGGCAGCGGCGTCCTGGATGAAAGCAGGACCCGAGACGCAAGGCTTTGCAGCCGGCGCGCTCGACCGCCTGTTCGAAACGGGAAGCCTGGTGCCCGCGCTTCGAAGCCTGGTCGTGGTCCGGAACGGCCATCTCGTCGGCGAGCGCCACTACGCGGGCACCCGGCCCGACGATCTGCTGCCCATCCACTCGGCGACCAAGAGCATCGTCTCGCTGCTGGTCGGCCAGGCCGTGGCGCAGGGCAAGCTGAACAGCGACCTCTCGCAGACCGTGGCCGAGCTGCTGCCGGACTTGGCGGCCCGCTTTCCCGACGCCGCCGCCAACGGCCTGACGCTGCGGCAGATTCTTTCGGGAACGACCGGCCTCGCCTACGACTATCGGCTTCAAGCCCGCGCGCTCTCGATCTCCGCCGACCCGGCGATCTATGCGATGGGCCTCGAGGCCGACGCCCAGCCACCGGGCCATTGGTCCTACAACGATGCCGCCATCGCGCTGCTGAGCCCGATCCTCGAGCGCGTTCAGGGCCTGGGCCTGGCCGCGCTGGCCCAGCGTGATCTGTTCGACGCGCTGGGGATCGCGCACTCCGCGTGGCAACGTGACAGGACCGGTCGCGCGTTCGCGCACCGGGGCCTGTCCCTTCGCACCGCCGACCTCGCCAAGGTGGCATGGCTGGTCGCGGATGGCGGGCGATGGAACGACCAGGCCGTCGTGCCGTCGCGCTGGATCGAGGACAGCACGCATGCACACACGCCGGGCGCCTGGTCGATCCCGCCCATCGGGCCGACCGCGTACGGCTACCTGTGGTTCACCGGACAACTGCGCGGCACGCCGGTCGCGTGGGCCTGGGGCTATGGCGGCCAGTTCGCCTTCGCGGCACCGGCGCTGCGGCTGGCCATCGCCACCGCGGCCACCGATCCCGGGCCCCGGGAGCTGCAGGCACAGACGACGGCGATCATGGCGCTCGTGGCCCAGGCCGTGGCGCTGGCCGGTTGACCGGGCGCCCCGCCGCCATGTCTTTTGCCATAGGAGCATCCCGACCGTTGCTCGACAATGTCCGCCGACTGGGCCGTCCGCCCGACATGCGGACCCCGTCGATCATCGAAAGACCGATCGGATGACTCCGATCCCCCGAGTTAGGACGACCCCGAATGGAATCCCTGGAACTGGCCGACCACATCCGGCGCGACGTCGAAGCCATCGGCCGGATCAGCGCCGTGCCCTCGATGCTGCGACTGATCTGCGAGCAGACGGGCATGGGCTTTGCCGCCGTCGCGCGCGTCGACGGCGACAGCTGGACCGCCTGCGCCGTGCTCGACCGGATCAATTTCGGCCTCAAGCCCGGCGGCCAGCTCGAAGTCCACACCACGCTGTGCGTCGAGTCGCGCGCGGCGCGCCAGCCCATCGCGTTCGACCACGCGAGCACGCACCCGGTCTTTCGCACGCACCATACGCCCCGTATCTACGGCATCGAGAGCTACATCTCGGTCCCGATCGTCAAGGGCGACGGCAGCTACTTCGGCAACCTCTGCGCGATCGATCCGACGCCGCACGGCGTCGACAACGCCCGCACCATCGCGATGTTCCAGGGCTTCGCCGACCTGATCGGCCACACGCTGGAACTCGAGGACCGGCAGAGCGCCACCGAAGTCGCCCTGTTCGATGCCGAGGCCACCGCCGAGCTGCGCGACCAGTTCATCGCCGTGCTCGGCCACGACCTGCGCAATCCGCTGGCCTCGCTGAGCGCCATCGGCGAGCTGCTGGCCCGGCGCGCGGCCGACCCCGACAGCACGCGCGCGGGGCTGCGCATCCGCGCCACCACGAAGCGGATGGCCTCGCTGATCGAGGACGTGATGGACTTCGCGCGCGGGCGCATGGGCAGCGGCCTCGATGTCCCACGCGAGCAGATTCCCGACCTGGGCCTCGCGCTCGACGACGTGGTGGCCGAGATGCGCGCCGCGCATCCTGCGCGCGCCATCGCCGCCGACATCCAGGTGACCGACATCGTGCACGGCAGCCGCGGCCGCCTGCAGCAGGTGCTGTCGAACCTGCTGGGCAACGCCGTCTCGCACGGCGCGCCCGACAGCCCCATCGACGTGGCGGCCTGGACCCGCGACGGCTGGTTCGTGCTGAGCGTGAAGAACCAGGGCGAGCCCATTTCGCCCGGCAACCTGCAGAAGATCTTCCAGCCCTACTGGCGGCCCGCCGAGAGCCGCGGCCATGGCGGACTGGGCCTCGGGCTGCACATCTGCTCGCTGATCGTGAAGTCGCACGGCGGCACGCTGCAGGTGACCTCGACGGCGGAGCACGGCACGAGCTTCGTGGCGCGCATTCCGGTGCGACCGGGGGTTGCGGCCGTCGCCTAGGCGTCCGCGCGGCGGCGCGCCGGGACTAGTTGGCCCCGAAGATGTCCTCGAGGTTGACCTCTTCAGGCTCCTGATGGAGGTTCACGCTCTTCTCGATGTGGTCGAGGTGATGCAGCATCAGCTGCGCGGCGCGCTCCGCGTCCTTCGACCTGATCGCCTCCACGATCAGTGAGTGCTCATCGGCCCGGCAGCTTTCCGCCGGGGGCGCGTCGTACACCAGGATGATCAGGCAGGTCAGCGTCGACAGCTCGCGCTGCGTGCGCGCGAGCGTGGTGTTGCCGGCCAGGTCGGCGCACAGGTTGTGGAACTCGCCCGACAGGCGGATGACGGCCCGCTTGTCGCCACGCGTGCGCGCGCCCATCTCCTGGTCCACGTGCGTGAGCAGGGCGTCGACCACTTCCGGCGTGGCTCGTTGCGCGAGCCGCCGCATGATCGCCGGCTCGATGACGCGGCGGGCCTCGAACACATCGCGCGCCTGCTCGATCGTCGGCCGGGCGACGAACGCCCCCTTGTTCGGAATGAGCTCGACGATCTGCTCGTAGGCAAACCGGGTCAGCACCTCCCGTATGCGGGGCCGGCTCACCTTGAAGATTTCGGCCAGGCGCTCTTCGGCCAGCTTGGTCCCCGGCAGCAGCCGGTGCTCCTGGATCGCGACGTAGATCTTTTCGTAGATCTCTTCGCTGCTGTCGCGCTCACGGCGCGGCGCGGGGATGGCGGTGGAAGGCGTAGACATGTTTCCAGGCATCGGTTCTTCAGGTGCCAACAATTTTTTAGAAGATTGTAGAAAGTCTAACACCGAGGCCGCGCTCCCGAGGGCACCCCGCTCGACGCCCGGACGACCCTTGCCTCCTCTGCGGAAGGGCCCGATGAGGATAGCCGCACCGCCGGCACGAGCGGCCCGAGCCACCAGATCCTTGCGCATCTCCTTCGAGGGTTTGCCCTCCCTTCTCGCTGCCCATCAACCGGCTAAAGTTATGTCAACAATCTTTTAGACAATATGGCATATGTTTTGCAAACACTCAAAGCCAATCCACTGAACTCAAAGAAAGCTCATTTTGTTGAACATTTTTGGTGCGAAAGAACCCAAGTGAGTGCATCCCCTTTTGATCTAGTGATCCGCAACGCCCGCGCGGCGACGGCTTCGGACGTGTTCGACACCGACATCGGCATCAAGGACGGCCGGATCGTCCAGCTGGGGCTGGACCTTCCGCGAGGCAGCCGCGAGATCGACGCGAAGGGCCGCGTCGTCACCCCCGGCGGCGTCGACGCCCATTGCCACCTGGACCAGCCCTCGCCGCCGCCGGTCAGGATGGCCGACGACTTCGACACCGGGACCCTTTCCGCCGTCTGCGGCGGCACCACCACCGTCATCCCGTTCGCGGCGCAGCAAAAAGGCGGCAGCCTGCGCGCCGCCGTCGAGGACTACCACCGGCGCGCGGACGGCATCGCCCATGTCGACTATGCGTTCCACCTCATCGTCAGCGATCCGACGCCCGAAGTGCTGAATGCCGAGCTGCCCGCGTTGATCCGCGAGGGCTACACCTCGTTCAAGGCCTACATGACCTACGACGACCTGAAGCTCGACGACGGGCAGATCCTCGACGTGCTCGATGTCGCGAAGCGCCATGGCGCGATCGCGATGCTCCACGCCGAGAACTCGGACTGCATCGAATGGCTCACCCAGCGGCTCGAGGCCATGGGCCGCAGCGCGCCGCGCTTTCATGCGCACTCGCGCCCCATGCTGGTGGAGCGCGAAGCGACGCACCGCGCCATCGCGCTCGCCGAACTCGTGGACGTGCCGATCCTCATCGTCCATGTCTCGGGCCGGGAAGCCATCGAGCAGATCCGCTGGGGCCGCGCCCATGGATTGAACATCTTCGCGGAGACCTGCCCGCAGTACCTGTTCCTGACCGCGGAAGACCTGGGCATCGACGACAGCTATCACGGAGCGAAGTGCATCTGCAGCCCGCCGCCGCGCGACAAGGCCAACCAGGAGGTCATCTGGAACGGACTCAGGGACGGCCTCTTCACCGTGTTCTCGTCCGACCACGCGCCCTTCAAGTTCGATGGCCCTGGCGGCAAGCACCCGAACGGCGAAGAGGTGGCCTTCCGCCACATCCCCAACGGCATTCCCGGGCTCGAGACGCGCATGCCCCTGCTCTATTCCGAAGGCGTGCTCAAGGGCCGCATCAGCCTCGAGAAGTTCGTCGAACTGACCGCCACCGGCCCCGCGAAGACCTACGGGATCCATCCGCGCAAGGGCGCCATCTGCATCGGCGCCGATGCGGACCTGGTGATCTGGGACGAGCGCGAACTCACCATCCGCAACAGCGCACTGCACCACGCCGTCGACTACACCCCCTACGAAGGCATGCGGCTCGGCGCCTGGCCCGCCTTCACGCTCCTGCGCGGCGAAGTGCTGTGGGACGGCAGCTCCTGCGTCGGCCCGAGGAACCAGGGCCGCTTCATCGCCGCCGGTCGCCCGTCGATCCTGCCGCCCGCTCATCTCGCCGCGGCCTGAGGCCCGGCCCACCCGTGCGCCCTTCTCATTTCAACCACCCTCAGAAACTTGGAAAGCCAGCAATGAACATCAAGACCGACGTCGTGCAATCGCTCGCAGGGCCTGCCGCCCGGGCTCTCTTCGCGGCATCGCTGCTCGGCGCGGTCCTCGTGCCCGCCGCATTGGCGCAGGATGCGAAATCGATCCTCGTGGTGGCCGGTCCCCGGACACCCGAGTCCCTGGACCAGGAGTACCCGCCGACCGAGGCGACGCACGAAGCGAAGCGCAACATCTACGAGCGCCTGCTGGCCTACGACACGAAGACGGTCGACGGCGTCAAGGTCGAGAACTTCGACAAGCTCGTCGGCGCGCTCGCCGAGCGATGGGAGGTCTCCGCGGACAAGACCTCCATCACCTTCTTCCTGCGCAAGGGCGTGAAGAGCGCGGCCGGCAACGAGCTGCGCGCCGACGACGTGATGTGGTCGTTCGAGCGCGGCTGGAACAAGAACGCCAACTTCCGCTGGTACATGAACCAGATCCTCGGCATCACGAAGTACGAGGACGCTTTCCGGAAGATCGACGACATGTCGGTCAAGGTGACGCTGCCGAAGACCTCTCCGCTTATCGAGCGCATCTGGGTCAACAACGACCTCGGCATCCTGGATGCAACCACGGCGAAGAAGAACGCCACCGCCGACGACGCCTGGGCGTCCCGCTGGCTGTCCACCCATTCGGCATCGTTCGCGCCGTACCAGGTCACGAAGTTCCAGTCGGGCCAGGAGGTGGTCTACGAGGCCAACCCGAACTACTACCGTGGCGCGCCGCAGATCAAGAAAGTGATCTTCCGCGAGATGCCCACGTCCGCCAACCGGCTGGCGGCACTGCAGGCCGGCGCGGTCGACGTGGCCGAATGGCTCTCGCCGCGCGAACTCGCCACGCTGGAGAAGAACCCCCAGCTGAAGGTCTGGCAGGTCTTCGGCAACTACATCCACCGCGTGGAGATGAACAACACCACGCCGCCGTTCGACAACCCCAAGGTCCGCCAGGCGCTGAACTACCTGGTGCCCCGCGAGGACATCCTGAAGGCCGTGTACTACGGCAAGGCCCGGCCGACCAAGAGCCCGATCTCCGAGATCTATCCGTCCTACACCGACCAGTACTTCAAGTACACCCTCGACGTCGAGAAGGCCAAGGCCCTGCTCAAGGAGGCCGGCCAGCCGTCGGGCTTCAAGACGCAACTCGGTTACCGCACCGGCGACCAGATCGAGGAGGAGATCGCCGTCATCCTGAAGACCGCCTTCGCGCGTGCCGGCGTGGAGGCCGAGCTCGTCAAGCTGCCCGCATCGACGCTGGTCGAGCGCTACTCCAAGGGCACGATCCCGATGTATTTCTTCCGCGACATGGCCATCGTGCCGGACGCCGCCTATGTCGCCAACCTGTGGCTCAACAGCGCCTCGCTGATCAACTATCCGAAGTTCAAGAACGCCGAAGTCGACAAGCTGATCAACGAAGGGCTGTCGAGCACCGACGAGGCAAAGCGCGAAGCCGGCATGAAGCGCGTGCAGCAGATCGTGATGGACCAGGCGCCGTGGGTCTTTCTCATGAACCCGGGCTACCAGCTCGCCACGCGAGCCAGCGTGACGGGCTACAGCTGGTACACGCCGAACAGCAACAACTGGTCTGACTTCTCGAAGAAGTGAACCCGCCGTGCCAGGCGATCCGCGGCTTGCGCGGGCGCCCTGGCACACGCGAGCCATCCAACAAGGAAAGACATGACGCTACGCACGTCGCTGCGATCGCTACCGCGACCGCTTCGAATCGTCCTGGCCAGGCTGAGCATTCTGATTCCGCAGATGTTCGGCGTGCTGCTGGCCACCTTCCTGCTCATCCGGCTGCTGCCGGGCGACCCGGCCCTGCTCATGCTCGGCAACATGGCGACGCCGGAGCAGATCGCCAACCTGCGGGAAAGGCTGGGCCTGAACGGCAGCCTGTGGTCGCAGTTCACGAGCTATCTCTCCACCGTGGTGCACGGCGACCTGGGCACCTCCATGTTCACCGCCAATCCCGTGGCGGTGGACCTGCTCGATCGCGTTCCCGCCACGCTGGAGCTGATCACCTACGCCATGCTGCTGACCATCGTCGTCAGCCTGTCGCTGGCGGTCGTCTCGGTCGTCAAGCCCAGGGGATTCGTGAGCCGCTTCAGCAAGGTCTATGGCCTGGCCGCGGGCGCCGTGCCGGACTTCTGGGTCGGTCTGCTGCTGATCTACTTTCTGTTCTACGTCGCCGGCATCGCACCCGCGCCGTTCGGACGCATCGACGCCATCATGTCGGCGCCGCCCGCGGTCACCGGCTTCCTGACGATCGACACCCTGCTGGCCGGCGATACGGCGGCCTTCGCCTCCGCCGTGGGACGCCTGTGCCTGCCGGTGCTGACCCTCGCGATCGTGAATGCCGGGGCGCTGATGAAGATGACCCAGATCGTGTTCGCCGACAACTACCGCAGCGAGTACATCCGCCATGCGCGCGCGAGCGGCCTGTCGGAGCGACAGCTCATCCGAAGCGCACTGCGCAACAGCCTGCCGCCGATCATCACGATGGTCGGCTTCCTGTTCGGCTTCCTGCTCGGAGCCGCCGTCCTGGTCGAAACCATCTTCGCGTGGGGCGGACTCGGCCAGTACGCCGTCTCCGCGGTCATGAACAGCGACTACCCGGCGCTCCAGGGCTTCGTGCTCGTCGCCGCCGCATTCATCCTGATCGTCTACACCGTGGTGGACGTTCTCTACGGCATCGCCGATCCGAGGATCGAAGTATGAAGATCATGGCTGCCGCCCATCGGCGTGGCGCGAAGCTGACCCTGGCCATCGGACTCTCGCTGCTGGCCATGCAGTTCCTCGCGATCGTGTTCGCCCCCTGGATCGCCCCGTATTCCCCGGTCGACGCGGATCCGATCAATGCCCTGAAGTCGCCGTCCTTCGCGCACCTGTTCGGCACCGACGTGTCCGGCATGGACATCTTCTCCCGCGTGATCTTCGCGACGCGCATCAACCTGCTCATCAGCGTGACCGCGGTGGCCATCGCCTTCGTCATCGGGGTGCCGATCGGGCTGGCCATCGGCTACTACAAGGGCTGGGCGAGTTCCTTCGCGATGCGCATCTTCGACTTCGTCCAGTCCTTTCCCGTCTTCGTGCTGGGGATGGTGCTGGTCTCGGTCATGGGCCAGGAGATCTGGAACGTCGCCATCGTCCTGGCCGTGCTCTTCACGCCGGTGTTCGCGCGCCTGATACGCGCCGAGGTTCTTTCGCTGCGCGATCGGCCCTTCATCGCCGCGGCGCGCTGCAGCGGCGCGACCGACGGCGCCATCATGTTCCAGCACATCCTGCCGAATGCCCTGACCCCGGCCATCGTCCAGATCTCGATCAGCATCGGGATGGCGATCCTGCTGACCGCCGGGTTGTCCTTCGTCGGCGCGGGCGTGCGGATGCCCACGCCCGAATGGGGTCTCATGGTGAGCAACGGCGCGCAGCAGATGATCCTCGGCGTGTGGTGGGTCGCGCTCTTCCCGGGCCTGGCCATCGTCTTTTCCGTGCTGACATTCGCGCTGCTGGGCGATGCCGCCAAGCAGATGTTCGACCCGCAGACGAGGAGCAAGCCATGAACCAGGTTGCAGAGACATTGCTCGAGGTTCGCAACCTCAGCGTCGGTTTCTCCGATGCACAGGCCTCCCCTGCCCTGCGCGGCGTGAGCTTCAGCTTGCGGCCCGGAGAGATCCTCGGCATCGTCGGAGAAACGGGCGCCGGAAAGTCGCTGCTGGCACGCGCCATCATCGACATGCTGCCGGGCGACGGCCGCATCCTCGATGGCGAGGTCCTCGTTCGCGGCCAATCGGTCTCCCGCATGACGGAGGCGCAGAAACGCGGACTCCGCGGTGGCGAGGTCGCCCTGATCGGCACGAACGCGAAGTCCCTGCTCGACCCCGTCGTCAAGGTGGGAGAGCAGATCGCCCGCGTGCTTCGCGCCCACCGCGGCATCGACAAGGCGCAGGCCTGGCGCGAGGCCATCGCCCTGTTCGAGCAGGTCGGCATCGTCAATCCGGAGCGCCGCGCCCATGCCTACCCGCACGAGTTGTCCGGCGGCATGGCGCAGCGGGTCGTCATCGCGATGGCATTGATCGCGCAACCGAAGGTGCTGCTCGCGGACGATGCCACGCTGGGGCTGGATGCCACGATCCAGCTGCAGGTGCTCGACCTGCTGGTCCAGAAGGGCCGCGAGCTCGGTCTCGCCGTGGTGCTCATCACCCACGACCTGGGCATGGTCGCCGCGTACTGCGACCGCGTGGGCATCATGAAGTCCGGCGAGCTGCTCGAACTCGAGAGCGTGCATTCCTTCCTCACGCAGGGGCCGCGGCATCCCTACAGCCGCGAGCTGCTCGAAGCAGCCAAGGTGCGTCCGCTTCCGATGGTCCCGGACGCTTCCGCGAGCGCGGGCCCGCCGAGCGGGCAGCCCCTGCTCGAGGTCACGGACCTGGTCAAGACCTTCCATGTCGACGGCTCCTCCGACGTGGTGCGCGCCGTCGACCATGTGTCGCTGACCATCGCGCGCGGCGAGACCCTCGCCCTCGTGGGCGAGAGCGGCTCCGGCAAGACGACGATGGGCCAATGCCTGGTCCGGCTGCTGGCCTCCGACGCCGGCTCGATCCGCTTCGACGGCCAGGAAACGCTCGCGCTCTCGGACAAGGCTTTCAGAACGGTGCGCCGTCGCATGCAGATGGTGTTCCAGGAACCCTACGTGGCGTTGAACCCGCGATGGCGCGTGCGCGAACTGGTGGCGGAGCCGCTGAAGCTCGGGGAGGCCCTGTCGCGAACCGAGCGCGACGCCCGCGTGATGGAGCTGCTCGACCTGGTCGGCATCGCCAGCGCGAAGGCGAACGCCTACCCGCACGAACTGACGGCCGGCGAGCAGAAGCGTGTCGGCATCGCGCGCGCACTGGCCGTGCGGCCCGATTTCGTCATCTTCGACGAACCGACGACCGCACTCGACATTCGCGTTCGAGCCCAGATCATCGACCTGGTGCGCGACCTGCAAAAGCGCATGGGGCTGTCCGCGCTGTTCATCACGCATGACCTGAACTCCGTGCGCTCGCTGGCCCACTACGTCGCCGTGATGCGCCACGGAAAGATCGTCGAGCAAGGCCCGACCGAACAGATCTTCTCGCATCCGAAGGAGGCCTACACGCGCAAGCTGCTGGAGGCCGAGCTTCCCATCGAGGCGAAGGAGCCGGTTGCGACCCTGACCCTGGAGACTGCCGAGGCCCCATGACATTCGATCGAACAACCACCAAGCCGGTGCTGGTCACCGGGGCCGCGGGCCTGGTCGGCCGCAAGCTCGCGCGCCGACTGGCCGACCGGCAACGCGCCTTCATCGCGCTGGACCGAACCGCGTCGGTCACCGAGGACGGCATCGAGATCGTCGGCTGCGATCTAGGCGACGTACACCGCATGTACGCGCTCACGCGGGAGGGGATCGATTCGGTCGTCCATTGCGGAGCGTTCTCCGGGCCCATGGTGGCCCGCGATACGCCGCACGCGATGGTGCAGGTGAACATCGTCGGCACCGCCAACATGCTCGAGCTGGCGCGCGTTCACGAGGCCCGGCGCTTCGTCTACTGCTCGTCGACCAGCGCCTATGGCGTCGTTCGATCGGCGGCGCCGGTCACGGAGGATTGCCTGCTGCAACCCGCGAGCCTGTATGGCGCGAGCAAGGTCGCGTCCGAATACATCACGACCTCCTATGCGCAGCAGTACGGCCTGTCGGCGGCCAGCGTCCGCCTCTCGTGGGTGTATGGACCTGGCAGGACGACGGACTGCGTGGTCCGCACCATGATCGAGGACGCGCTCGCCGCGCGCCCCACGCGCATGGCGTTCGGCTCTGACTTTCCGCGGCAGTTCATCCATGTCGACGATGCCGTGGACGGCCTGCTCCAGGCGCTGGATGCCGAATCCCTGCCCAGGACCACCTACAACGTCACGGGCAACACGCGCGTGACGCTGGGCGAGCTCGCGCAACTGGTGCGCCGTGTCTTTCCGACAGCCGACATCGTGTTGCAACAGGGGCCGGACCCGGTGGACGAGTTCCAGGAACAGTTCAGCATCGAGGCGGCACGGCGCGACCTCGGCTACGAGCCCCGGGTCTCGCTCGAACAGGGCATCCGCTCGTACGCCGAGTGGATCGAGGCACGCCGGAGTGGCCGGCCATGATCGAGCCGCGCGCCCTTTCCCAAGCCGGGTTCGCGCCCTTCGGACGCGTCATCGAGGCACCTGCCCTGCCGCGGCGGGACTACTTCGACGCGGAACTGGCCTCTCATCGACCGCACGCGAGCCCTTCGCTGTCCCTGGTCACGAACGATCCGGTGCGCGAGAACGTGCTCGCGTTCAGCCGCCTCGAATGCCACCCGCACTCGTCCCAGTCGTTCATTCCCATGAGCGCCGGCCGCTGGCTGGTGGTCGTGGCGCCCGACGCGCTCGGCCGGCCCGACATGCGGCAGGCGCTCGCCTTCATCGCCGGCCCGTCGCAGGGCATCACCTTCCGTCCGGGCGTCTGGCACCTCGGCCTGCATGTGCTCGACCGGCGTTCGACGCATGCCATCTTCATGTGGCGCGACGGGACCGAAGGCGACGAGACCTTCGTCGACGTCGAGCCGACGACCATCGATTTGTCCAAGATCCTGAAAGAAGCTTGATCGTGAACCACCTTCAAAGAGACTTCGTCGGCTATGGCCGCAATCCTCCCGATCCGAAGTGGCCAGGCGGCGCCCGGCTCGCCCTCAACTTCGTCCTCAATTACGAGGAAGGGTCCGAGCCCTCGGTCCACGACGGAGAGGGGCTCACCGAGACCTGGTTCACCGAAAGCCACGGCCTGGCCAACCTCGAGGGGCGAGACCTCGCCGCCGAGGGGCTCTTCGAGTATGGGAGCCGGGTGGGATTCTGGCGGGTCATGCGGCTGCTGCAGGAGCGTTCGCTGCCCGCCACGATCTTCGGTTGCGCGCTGGCGCTCGAACGCAATCCCGAGGCCTGCGATGCCATCAAGGCATCGGGCTTCGACGTGTGCTCGCATGGATGGCGCTGGATCCAGCACTATCGGTTGTCGCAGGAGGAAGAGCGCGAGCACATCCGTCGCGCCGTCGAGTCCCTGAGCCATTCGATCGGCGAGCGCCCGCAGGGCTGGTACTGCCGCTACGCACCGAGCGTCCATACGCGCCAGCTTCTGGTCGAGGAGGGCGGCTTTCTCTACGACTCGGACTACTACGGCGACGAGCTGCCGTTCTGGACGCGGGTCGACGGCAAGCCGCACCTGGTGGTTCCCTATTCGCTGACCAACAACGACGGCCAGTTCGCCGCCGGCGTCAGCACCGGCAACGACTGGTACGGCTTCCTCAAGGATGCCTTCGACATGCTCTACAAGGAAGGCCGGACCCAGCCCAAGATGATGTCCGTCGGCCTGCACATGAGGCTCGTCGGCCATCCCGCGCGCGCCGCGGCTTTGGAACGGTTCCTCGACTACATCCGCCAGTTCCCCGACGTCTGGGTGACGCGGCGCATCGACATTGCCAGGCACTGGCGGCACGTGCATCCGGCGCCTGCGACCCAAGGAGCCGCATCGTGAAGAGCCCGTTCGATCTTTCCGGCCGCAAGGCCGTCGTCACCGGAGGCAGCCGCGGCATCGGCGGAGCCATCGCCGAGCTGTTCCTCGAGCATGGTGCCGAGGTCGCCATCTGCCATCTGGGCGACGAGGCCAATGCCAGCCTGCTGCGCGAGCGGATGGCTGCCAGGGGACACGCGCTTCATTGCACCGAATGCGATGTCTCCAGCCCCGCGGCCGTCGACCAGTTCGCCGAGTGGGCCACGCAGCGGCTCGGACAGGTCGACATCGTCGTCAATTCCGCGGGCGTCGGCGGCGGCGACCGGCCCTTCGAGTCGACCGACGAGCGCGACTGGGACCTGACCGTCGGCGTGAACCTGCGCGGCACGATGCTGGTGACGCGGGCCTTCTTCGCGGGCATGACCTCCCGCCAATGGGGACGCGTGATCAACGTCGCCTCCCAGCTCGCCTACAAGGGCGCGCCCGGCCTCGCGCACTACTGCGCGGCCAAGGCCGGCGTCGTCGGATTCACGCGTGCGCTGGCCTATGAGGGCGCCCCGCGCGGCGTGCTGGTCAATGCCATCGCGCCGGGTCCCGTGGACACCGATCTGTTGCGCAATCACAGCGAGCAATGGCTGGCATTCAAGAAGAGCCAGCTGCCGGTCGGCCGGTTCGGCGAGGTGGGCGAGATCGCACCGACCGCGCTGCTGCTGGCGTCGGACGCGGGTGCGTTCTACGTGGGGCAGACCCTGTCGCCGAACGGGGGCGACGTCATGCTCTGACGGCCGGACGATGCGCTGCTAGATCAGCCCTCGCGTCGCCGCCTTCAGCGTCGCGGCCGCGCGCGTCGTGCACCCGAGCTTCTGGAACACGCGCTCCACGTGCGTGCGCACCGTGCTGGGACTGATGCCCAGCGAGCGCGCCACCTCCTTGGTGTTGTCGCCCTGGCTGATGCAGCGCAGCACCTCGAGCTCGCGCTGGGACAGCGATGCATCGTCCTGCGCCGGCGCCGCGGGCTTCGGCGGCACCGCGCCCGGCAGCGTGCTGGCGCACAGCGCCTCGACCACGGCCGCATCGAAGCGGCCGGCCGCGGCGTCCTCCTTCATGCGCTCGGCCGCCTCTTCCCGCGTCAGCGCCTCGCGCCACGGCCGGCGCGTGCAATGCGACCACCACTGCTCGGCCGCGGCGACGACCTGCCCTTCGAGCGGCATGGCCGCACCCGAACGGCCACGGAAATGGCCCGAGCCATCGCGCCGCTCGAAGGCAAAGGACGCGATCTCCGCCTCGGCCGCGAGGCCGTCGATCTGCCCGGCGGCGCGCGAGGTCCAGTAAGGCACCAGCCGCACGCGCTCCAGCGCCGAGGCCTGCAGCGGCCCGGGCGCGTTCCAGATCGCGTTGGGCACCGAGGCACGTCCGATGCCGTGGATCAGACCCGCCTTGTAGGCGCGGCCGCAGCCGGCCTCGTCCAGCCCCATGCGCGCGCCGCAGTCGCGCGCCAGGGCGGCCACGCGGCGCGAGTAGCCCGTCATCCACGGCAGCTTGAGGTCGATCACGTCGCCGACCAGTTCCAGCCCCATGGGCCGGCGCATCGAGTCCGGCTGTTCCGCCGCCTCGGCCCATGGCGCGGCGGGCGCATCGAGCGCCTGCATCCAGGCCGCGAGATCGGCCGCGCTGGCGTCGAGCAGCGCGGCCGGATAGAGGCTGTCGGCACGGCCGCGCACCAGCGCGAGCGCCTGCTCGATGCCGTAGAGGCGGCCGAAGATCTCGAGGTCGCTGGCCAGCGCCACCACGTAGGTCGAGAACGGCACCGCCTCGCCGCGCAGCAGGCCCGGCACCCCGCTGCCGTCGTAGGCCTCGAACACCGCGCGCAACGTGGCTTCGGTGTCGTGGCTCAGCCCCAGCGTGTGGGCGATGTCGCCCGCGATCTCGCAGTGGATCTCGGCCATGGCGAGCACGGCGCCGGGCACCGGCGCGCTGTCGTGGGGCTGGCGCATGCGCGGTGCCGACGATGCGAGCAGGGCCCGGCGGCCTTCGACGTCGTCGTCGAGGAAGTCGGCGAACTCCTGCGCATTGGCCGTGCAGCCCGACCAGCGCAGCAGCGCGGCATGGCGCGCCGCCTCGATCTGCGGCGCGGTGCAGCCGGCCTGCGCGGCGATCCGGCCCGCGAGCCAGGCCGTGCGCAGCGAATGGTCGATCGGCTGGCCCATGCTCAGGTCGCCGATGAAGGCCAGCGCGCGGACGGCGTCGAAAACGGGGATGGTCGTGTCGTCGGACATGGCGCATTTTGCGCGTGTCGGTCATTCGACCGATACCGGCCGCCGGGGTGGCTCGGAAGAATCGTGACATCCACCGCTCGACGGGCGGCCCCTTTCACTCGCGGCCTCCACCGCCTCTTCCTCATGTCCGACATCCTGCAAAACCCATCCCCGCGCGCCGCCTGGCTGCGCAAGCTCTATTTCACCCGCGCCGCCTTCTCCTTCGCCTGGGTCGCGCTGGCCTTCACCGTCGCCAAGCAGTCGCCCGCGCTGGCCACCGTGCTGCTGATCGTCTACCCCGCCTGGGACGCCTTCGCCAACCTGTGGGACGCCCGGATGAGCGGCGGCGCGCAGGCCAATCCCACGCAGATGCTCAACCTCTGGATGAGCACCGTGGTCGCGCTCGCGGTCGCGGCTTCGCTCGTGGCCGGCTGGCAGGTCGTGCTGCTGATCTTCGGCATCTGGGCCATCGTCTCGGGCCTGCTGCAACTGGCCACGGCCCTGCGCCGCCGCAAGGCCGAACGCGGCCAGTGGGTGATGATGCTCAGCGGCGCGCAGTCCGCGCTGGCGGGCGGGCTCTTCATCTCGCGGCAGGGCACCGATGCGCCGATTCCGCAGACGCTGGCGGGCTATGCGGCGGTGGGGGCGGTGTACTTTCTGATTTCGGGGGTGGTGATTCTGGTGCGGGAGCGCAGGCGCTGAAACGTCGGTGCGCCACCACTTGGCGCACACGGCAACGGGTCCGACGACTCCCCGCTCTATGCAGCCTCGGCCGCCTTGCGACGGCGAGCTTGCGCCAAGCCCTTCGGTCTGGACAGCTTCACCACCGGCGCCATGCCGGCGGTGGCGGCCATGTCCATCAGGGTGTCCAGGGAGAACAGGTTGATCCTTCCCCGGACCAGGTCGGAGATGCGCGGCTGCGTCACGCCGAACAGCTGCGCCGCCTCGGTTTGTGTCATGCCCTGCTGCCGAATGACTTCGGCCAGGCTCATCATCAGATCGGCACGCGCGCGCATGCTGGCTGCCTCCTGGGGCGTGCCTGCAATGGCGTCGAAGACGCTGTCGAAACGCCGGGCTCCGGTCATGATGCAAGGTCCTTCACTAGGTCTTTCAAGCGCTTTCTGGTCAGTTCGATGTCGCGCTTCGCAGTTTGCTGAGTCTTCTTCTGGAAGCAGTGCAGCACATAGACAACATCGGCCAGCCGAGCCACGTACATCACGCGGAAGGTTCCCGCCTCATCCCAGATCCTCAACTCCACCACGCCGGCGCCGATGCTGGGCACCGCCTTGGCATCGACCGGCGCCAGGCCGTTCTGCACGAGGTGCAACTGGTAGCCGGCTTCGCTCCGAGCAAGCTCGGGAAAGCTGCGTAGATCGTTCAAGGAAGTGCCTCGGAACTCGATGGGCTTCATGCCCATTTATACAAAATTTTATATCAAATCCCCCAGTGCAGTTCTGCACGCTCCCGCGCGGAATCTTCTCTGGAAAAGCTGGCCGCTCAAGGCGGCAACACCAACGGCCCGCAATCCGAATCCGCGATGAAGGTCGCGATCAGCGACGCCGGCTTCACCGGATCGGGGTTCTCCGCGAACAGGTGCAGCGCACGCGGCGGCTCGAACCAGGTCTGGCCGGCCTGGTAGTCGACCGCGGGACCACCCGCCATCTGCGAGCGCACGGTGCCGCTGACCACCACGGCCTGCACCGAGCCCGGGTGCCGGTGCGCGGGGGTGTAGGCCAGCGGCGGGAACTCGACCATGGCGGTGGTGATGGACTTGCCCGGCACGTTCGGCAGCGGCTCGCACGACAGCGGCCGCACGGTCGTCTGCGGGTGCGCGGCGCTGCCCTCGGGCGCGGGGGCCGAGGCGAAAATCGGGCGCGTCACGCTGCTGCAGAGGTCGTCGAGCCATGCGACGGTGGCCTGCTTGCCCGCATGCGGCACCAGTGCCCATGCGGCAGCACCGAGGGCGAGCCCCGCGAGCGACAGCGCGACCGCATGCCGCGGCACGCGCGGCCATGACCGGACCGCGATGCTCACGACCTCGCCTCCGCGCCCAGGCGCATCGACGGGGTCCAGCCGAGCAGGCGGCGCGCCTTGCCGCTGTCGACCTCGGGGTTGTCCTCGGCGATGTTGAAGACGCCACCGGCCGAATGGCGCCAGGCCAGCAGCGCGGCCCAGGCGGCCGCTTCGACATGCACGGGGCTCGCGCCCTTGGGCTCGTCGGCGCCGGTGCCCGGGCCGTAGAGCTGGCCGTAGCGCAGCACGGTGCCGGTGATGCCCGGCGCCTGAAGCACGGCCTGCTCGAGCGCCACCACGCCGCCCACGCTGATGCGGCGCGCGCCTTCGGCCTCGGTGTCGAGCGGTTGCGCTTCCGCATGCGGCTTGGGGCCCGGCGCATAGGCCCAGGCGATGCTCTGCGCCACCATGCGCACCGCGCCCGCGGCGCGCGCGGCTTCGACCAGATTGCGCGTGCCTTCGGTGCGTACGCGGGCGTTGCGCGCCGTGGCCTCGGCCATGCGCGCGGGATCGAGGCCGCGCGGCAGGTCGGTGAGCTGGTGGATCACGCCGTGCGGCGCGATGCGCACCAGCGCGGCCTTCAGCGCTTGCGCATCGAACACGTCGACCAGCACCGGCTTCACGCCCTGGGCCTCGAGCGCCGCGGCGCGCTCGGGCTGGCGGGTGCTGCCGTGGACTTCGTAGCCAGCCTCGCGCAGCAGCGGGATCAGGGCCGAGCCGATGGCGCCGGTGGCGCCGGCCAGGAAAACTCTTTCGCTCATGGCGTTCTTTCTCTCGGATGCGGATGCTTTGGAGCCTCCAGCTTAGGCAGCCGATGGTCCGGCGCACAGTGCCAAGAATCGGTGGATCGGATGGACCATCGTGGCCCACCTCGCGGCGCACTCAGCCTTGCCGCACCAGCGCCAGCAACCGCGCGCAGGTCTCGGCCGCGATCTCCACGCGCAGGTCCGCCACGCCGAGCAGCAGCCCGGTGTTCTCGGGCCCGGGCTGCGCGTACCACGGCGACAGCGGCACCGGCGTCAGGCCGTGCGCCGCGAGCGATTGCGCCAGCGCCAGGTCCGACACGCCCGGCGCGAGACGCAGCAGCACGGTCAGGCCCGCGGCGATGTAGGTGGCCGATGCCGCATCGAGGCAGGCGACCAGTGCCGCGCGCCGCTGCGCATAGACCTGCCGGGTGCGGCGCAGGTGGCGCAGGAAATGGCCGTCGCGCAGGAAGGCCGCCACCGCCAGTTGCACCAGCGGCGCCGGCGCCGGCGGCACCACCGCCGCATGGCGCGCGAAACGCTCGACCTCCGCCGCCGGCACGACCAGGAAGCCGAGCCGCAGCATCGGGCTGATGGTCTTGCTGAAGGTGCCCACGTGCAGCACGCGCGCGCCGTCGCCGGCGGCCACGAGCGAGGGTGCGGCGCGGGCACCGAGCTGCAGCTCGCCGAGGTAGTCGTCCTCGACCACCCAGGCCCGCGCGCGCTCGGCCCAGGCGAGGATCGCCTGCCGCCGCCGCGCCGACAGCGCCACGCCGAGCGGTGCCTGCTGCCCCGCGGTGACGACGGCCAGCGCCGCATCGGGCGCGCGTGCCACGCCCTCGTCGACCACCAGGCCTTCGGCATCGACCGGCACCGGCACCGGCTCCACGCCGAGCGCATGCAGGCAGCGGCGCGTGGTGGGATAGCCGGGGTCCTCGGTCCAGGCCGAGCTGCCGCGCAGCCCGAGCGCCTGCACCGCGAGCGAGAGCGAACCGGCATAGCCGGTGGTGACGAAGACCTGCGCGGCCGTGCACGGCAGCCCGCGCGCGAGCGAGAGGTAGGCCGCGATCTCGCTGCGCAGCGCGAGCTCGCCGCGCGGATCGGGATTGATCTGCCGCGCATGCGAGGTGGCGCGCACCGCGCCCGTCATGATCCGCGCCCAGACCTTGGCGGGGAACAGGTCCTGCGCCGGGTTCGCCATCTGGAAGATGCCCGAGCGGCCGGGGAAGCTCGGGATGGTGCCGACGGGTGCAGATGGAGCCGCCACCGCCTCGCGCGGGCGCGACGACGGCGGCAGGTGCTCGGCGACGAAGGTGCCGGCTGCGCCCAGCGAGACGATCAGCTGCGCATCGAGCAGCCGCTCGTAGGCCGCGCTCACCGTGCCGCGCGCCACGCCGAGCTGCGAGGCCAGGTCGCGCCACGACGGCAGGCGCGCGCGCGGCGCGAGGCGGCCCTCTCGGATGGCCGCGCGCAGGCCCGCGGCGATCTGTTCGCTGACCGGCTCGCGTGCCGCGCGGTCGATTCGTATCTGCAGCTTCGACATGGGCGGATGTTAAGCAAGGAGGCCTTGCGGCCGCTGCGTGCATCGACGCGCCACGACAATGGCCGCCACCTCATGACGCCTCCCAGCCTGCTCACCGCCCTGCTGCCCCTGATGGCCGACCTGGCCCAGGACCTGCCCGAGGCCGAACGCCATCGCCGCCTGCTCCAGACCCTGCGCGCCCTGCTGCCCTGCGACGCCACCGCGATGCTGCGGCTCGAGGGCGACTGGCTGGTGCCGCTGGCCGTCGACGGCCTCGGCCGCGACACGCTGGGCCGGCGCTTTCGTGCGAGCGAGCATCCGCGCTTCGCCCAGCTGCTCGAGGCGCCCGGTCCCGTGCGCTTCGCGGCCGACTGCGGGCTGCCCGATCCCTTCGACGGACTGGTCGAGGGCGTGCAGGGCCATCTGCCGGTGCACGACTGCATGGGCTGCGCGCTGCGCGTCGACGGCCGGCCCTGGGGGCTGCTCACGCTCGATGCGCTCGAGATCGGCCGCTTCTCGCGCGTCGAGCTCGATGTGCTGCAGGCCTTCGCGAGCCTCGCGGCCGCCACCGTGGTGGTGGCCGCGCGCATGGACGGCCTGGCCGCGCGCGTGGAAGACGAACGGCTGCGCGCCGACAGCTATGCGCGCGCGGGCGGCCAGGCGCCGCGTCAGCTGATCGGCCATGGCGCCGCGCACAAGCGGCTGCTCAGGGAGATCGCGCTCGCGGGCCCGAGCGAACTCTGCGTGCTGATCCAGGGCGAGACCGGCGTGGGCAAGGAGCTGGTGGCGCAGGCGCTGCATGCGGCCTCGCCGCGCGCAAAGCGGCCGCTGGTCAGCATCAACTGCGCGGCCTTGCCCGACAACCTGGTCGAGAGCGAGCTCTTCGGCCATGTGCGCGGCGCCTTCACGGGCGCGGTGACCGATCGCCGCGGCAAATTCGAGCTCGCCGACGGCGGCACGCTGTTCCTCGACGAGGTGGCGGAACTGCCGCTGCCCGTGCAGGCCAAGCTGCTGCGCGCGCTGCAGAACGGTCAGATCCAGCGCCTGGGCTCCGACCGCGAGCACCGCGTGGACGTGCGCGTGATCGCCGCGAGCAACCGCAACCTGGCTGAAGAAGTGCGCGCGGGCCGCCTGCGCGCCGATTTCTATCACCGGCTCAGCGTCTATCCGCTGCAGGTGCCGCCGCTGCGCGAACGCGGGCGCGACGTGCTGCCGATCGGCGGCTTCTTCCTCGAGGAGGCGCGCGTGCGCATGGGCCTGGGCGGCGTGCGGCTCGACGCGGGCGCGCAGGCCGCGCTGCTGGCCTACGACTGGCCCGGCAACGTGCGCGAGCTCGAACACCTGCTGGGCCGCAGCGTGCTCAAGGCGCTGGGCCGGCATGCACAGCGTCCGCGCATCCTCACGCTGAGCGCCGAGGACCTCGGGCTCGCCAGCCCGACCGCGGCCCCACCGAAGACCGAGCCCGCGGCCGCGAGCCCCGGCAGCGCCGCGGCCAACGCGCAGGCCGGCCTGCGCGAGGCCGTGGCGCAGTTCGAGCGAACGATGGTGGAGCAGGCGCTCGAGCGCCACGGCTTCAGCTGGGCCGCGGCGGCGCGCGCCTTGCGGGTCGACCCGGCCAACCTCGCGCGCACCGCGAAGCGGCTGGGCGTTGCGCGCCGCTGACCGCGGCGCGATTCACTCGAGCGCCGAGGCCGGCCCGAAGAACTCGAAGCGCGACTGCGCATCGGGCACGCCCCAGGCGCGCAACTCGCGCCGCACCTGCTGCATGAAGGGCTTGGGCCCGAGGAAATAGGCATCGACGTCGCGCGTGTGCGCGGGCAGCCAGGCCGCGAGCTTCTCGCGGTCGAGCCGGCCGACCGCGTGCGGGCGCGCGGCATCGCTGGCGTCGCTCTCGTCGTAGCAATAGAAGCGGCTCAACCTCGGATGCTGTGCCGCCATGCCGTCGATGTGCTCGCGGAACGCATGCACCGCGCCATTGCGCGCGCAGTGGATGAACACCACCTCGCGCTGCGTGGCCAGTGCCTGCTCGAGCATCGCGAGCGTGGGCGTGATGCCCACGCCGCCGCTGATCAGCACCAGCGGCCGCGCGCTGTCGGCCAGCGTGAACTCGCCCGAGGGCGGCAGCAGCTGCAGCGTGTCGCCCTCGTGCACCTGGTCGTGCAGATGGTTCGAGGCCACGCCGCCGGGCTCGCGCTTCACGCTGATGCGATAGCTGCGGCCGTTCGGCGCGGCCGACAGCGAATAGTTGCGGCGGATGTCCTTGCCCTCGACCCGCAGGCACAGGCCGATGTACTGGCCGGGCGCGAAGTCCATCAGCGCACCGCCATCGGCCGGCGCCAGGTGGAACGAGACGATCTCGGCGCTCTCGGCCTGCTTGCGCAGCACCGTGAACGCGCGCATGCCGCGCCAGCCGCCCGGCGCCGCGGCCTGCGCGTCGTAGCGCTGCTTCTCGGCGCCGATGAGGATGTCGGCGAGCTGCCCATAGGCGGCGGCCCAGGCATCGATCACCGCGTCGGTCGCGACCTCGGCGCCGAGCACGTCGCGGATCGCGCGCAGCAGGCAGCCGCCGACGATCGGGTAGTGCTCGGGCATCACCTGCAGCGCCACGTGCTTGTTGACGATCTGCGTCGCGAGCGGACCCATGGCCTCGAGGCGGTCGATGTTCTTCGCGTACATCAGCACACCGTTGGCCAGCGCGCGCGGCTGGTCGCCCCTGGCCTGGTGGGTCTCGTTGAAGAAGGGCCGCACCTCGGGATGCTCGGCCAGCAGCATCCGGTAGAAGTGGGTGGTGAGCGCCTCGCCGCCCTGTTCGAGCAGGGGCACGGTGGACGAAACGATGGCGCGCTGGGTGGCGGTGAGCATGGGACCTCGGGGTGGTGTTGAAAGACGGGGCTTTCAACGCAACCGGTGTGCCATGGGGAAGGGCCTTTCAAATCAACGGGTTAGCGGCTTTCATGTCGAATCGACCGCCCGATATTTCGAGTCGATCTGACTGTCCGTGTCGAATCGACTGGGGGCATCTTCTGCTCGATGCCCGTGTCGCAGCCTCTATCCCTTCTTCCGCGGCCGCCCGCGCCCGCCGCCCTTGGCCTTGGGCACCGGAACCGCCGCGGCCTCTGCGTCCGGGCCAGTGTCCGCCGTTGCCGACGCATAGCGCGCCAGCACGTCCCGGATGTCCACGCCCGCGCGAATCGGCGGCAGCGCGCGGTCGGCCACCGCTTCGAGGTGCCGCTGCATCACGTCGGCGGCCGTTGCGAAATCGCCCTTGGCCAGGGCATCGACGATCTCCGCATGCTCGGTCACGGCGCATTCGCTGGAATGCGGCCGGCCATAGGTCGCGAGGATCAGCGAGCAGCGCGAGACCACCTCGCGCACATAGCGCTCGAGCAGCTGGTTGCCCGTCATCGCGGCGAGCTGCAGATGGAACTCGCCGGCCAGGCGCATCGAACGCACGGCATCGCGCCCCGAGGCCTGCTGCTCCTTGACGACGTGCGAGCGCAGCGTGGACTCGTGCGCCGCCGAGAGCTTGCCCGACAGCGTCTGCACCACCGTGCGCTCTAGCCCGTTGCGCACCTGGAAGATCTCGCGGCCCTCCTCGAGGCTGGGGTTGGCCACGAAGGCGCCGCGGTTGGGCTTGAGCTCGACCAGGCCTTCCACCGCGAGCCGGCCCAGCGCCTCGCGCGCGATGGTGCGGCTGGCGCCGAAGCTCTCGCCGATCGCGTCCTCGGGCAGGCGCGCGCCGGGCTGGAGGCTCTGCTCGATGATGGCCAGCCGCAGGGCCTCGTGCACGGTCTCGGTCCGCGTGCGGCCGAGCTTGTCGTCGGGGGCGGTGGCGTTGCTCGGCGGGCGTCTGGAGGGTGGCACGGGGCTCGGTGTCGCGTGGCGAAAGGATCGGGAAGCGCGATTATTGCGCCCGCGGCCGTGCCGGTGCCCCGCTCAACGGGAGGGTTGCGGCAGCTTGCGCGGGGCCGCCCAGGCCTCGAGGATCTCGATCGCATCCCACGGCAGGTGCTGCTCGGCGGGCGTGAGGCCTTCGGCGAGCGTGGCACCGGCCACGCGGCGCAGCTCGTCCACGTCGATGGGATGGCGCGCCGCCACGGGCAGGCCCTCGAAGGCCGCGCCCGATTGCGCGAGCGTGGCGGCATGGAACAGCCGGCGGATGCCCGCCACGCGCATCGCGGCCACGCACATCGCGCACGGCTCGCACGACGAATACAGCTCGCAGTCCGACAGGTCGACGCGCCGCAGCCGCCGGCAGGCATCGCGGATGGCCTCGACCTCGCCATGCGAGGTCGGATCGAAGTGCGCGACCGAGTGGTTGAAGCCCTCGCCGACCACCTGGCCGTCCTTCACGATCACCGCACCGAAGGGTTCGGTGCCGGGTTTGGCGAGTGCCTGCGCGGACAAGGCCAGCGCCTGGCGCATGAATCTCTCTTCGTACATGTGTGCTCCAGTTTTAAGGGTCGTCAGGCGTTGCGCGGCAACAGCCACGCATGCCTGGGGTCCCAATGCAGGCCCACGCGCCGGCCCGGCGCGAGCTCGAGCGACTCGATCTCGTGCTGCTGCTTCTGGACCCGGAACTCGTGCCCGCCCGGCAGTTCGATGAAGACCGTCTGCGTGGAACCGACGAACTCCAGGCCCAGCACGGCACCCTCGAGGCGCGAAGCCCCCGCGGGTGCCTCGGCCTCCGACGGCCTGAGCGACACGCGGTCGGCCGCCACCACGAAGCTCACGTCGGCGCCGCGGTCCAGCGCGCGCCGCGCCGGCACCGCGAAGCTGCCGAGCGCGCCGTCGACGCGCGCCCAACCTTCGGCATCGAGCGCGCCCACCGTGCCGGTCAGCAGGTTGTTGGTGCCGATGAAGTCGGCCACGAAGGGGTTCACCGGCGCGCGGTAGACGTCCTGCGGCGCGCCCACCTGCTGGATCCGGCCCTCGTTCATGATCACGATCCGGTCGGCCAGCGCGAAGGCCTCCGACTGCGCATGCGTCACGTAGACGAAGGTGATGCGCAGCTCGCGGTGCAGCCGCGCGAGTTCGGTCTGCATGCGCACGCGCAGGTGCGCGTCGAGGGCGCTCAGCGGCTCGTCGAGCAGCAGGATCGAGGGCTCGGTGACCAGCGCCCGCGCGATGGCCACGCGCTGGCGCTGGCCACCCGAGAGCTGCGCGATCTGCCGGTCGCCCATGCCGGCGAGCCCCATGCGGCCGAGCCAGTCGAGCGCGCGCTTGCGCCGCGCCTCGGCGCCCAGTCCCTTCATGCGCAGCGGAAACTCCACGTTCTGGGCCACCGTGAGGAAGGGGAACAGCGCCAGGCTCTGCCACACCATCGGCGTGTCGCGCTGGTAGGCCGGCACGTCGCGCATGCTGCGCCCGCCGATCAGGATGTCGCCGGACGTGGGCTGGTCCAGCCCGGCCAGCAGCCGCAAGGTGGTGGACTTGCCGCACCCCGAGGGCCCCATGATGGCGACGAACTCGCCGGCCGCGATGTCGAGGTCGATGCCGCGCACGGCGTGGTGGCCCGCGAAGCGCTTGTCGAGCGCGCGCAGCGAAACATAAGCGTCGTTGTTCATCCTGGTCTCACTCGGTTGCGATGCGTGCGGCCGGTCGTCCGGCCCGCACGCCCATGAAGCGCTGCGCGAGCAGCACCAGCGCCACGCTGACCGCCAGCACCACGGTGCCGATGGCGTTGATCTTCGGGCTCACCTGGCCCTGCAGCAGGTTGAGGATGCGCACCGGCAAGGTCTCGTGCACGCCGCCGACGAACCAGGCGATCATGAATTCGTCGAACGAGACCGCCGCCGCGAGGAAGAAGGAAGCGATCAGCGACGACCGGCAGAACGGGATCACGACGCGCACCAATCCGACGGCCGGCGATGCGCCCATGTTCCAGGCCGCCTGCTCCATGTCGGGCCCCAGTTCGCCGAGGCGCAGGCGGATGATCGCCATCGAGAACGAGGTCGCGATCGCCACGTGGCAGGCGACGATGGCCTCGAGCCGGCCGAACAGGCCGATGCGCGACAGGAAGGCCAGCATCGCCATGCCGAGGATGGTGGCCGGCACGGCCGGCGGAATGGCCACCAGCATCGCGAAGGCCGACTTGCCGCGGTAGCGATAGCGGTGGTCGAGGTAGGCGGCCGCGAAGCCGAGCACGGTCGAGAGCAGCGCGGTGCCGAGCGCGACCACCAGCGTGTTGAGGAAGGCGTCGCGCACCATCTCGTCGTCGAGGATCGCGCGCTGCCACTGCAGGCTGAAGCCGCCCCACGGGATCGTGGGATAGCGGTTCGCGTCGAACGAGAACACGACGATGACCAGCATCGGCGCCGCGATGAAGGCGAACAGCAGGGCCAGCCAGGCGTACTGCGCGACGCGCGAGATCTTCCTGGCGCGCGCGTGGTCGATGCCGGTCATGCCACTCATGCCACGCTCCTCGCGCCCAGGCGCCGAGCCAGCCCCAGCACGAGGCCGAGCAGCGCCAGCATGCAGACGCCGATCACCGAGGCCCGCGGCCATTGCGAACCCGACTTGACGGTGTCGACGATCAGGATCGACAGGGTCGGCGGATTGCTGCCCGTCATGAACACCGGGCTCACGTAGTCGCCGAAGGCCAGCAGGAAGGTGGTCGAGCCCGCGAGCACCAGCGCCGGGCGGATGGCCGGCAGCAGCACGTGGCCCACCACGCGCAGGCGCCTGCAGCCCAGGTTCTCGGCGGCCTCGACCAGCGACGAATCCACGCCGCCGAGCGCGAACACCAGGATCAGCACCGCGACCGGCAGGCTCAACGTGAGCAGGCCGATCTGCAGCGACAGCGCGCCACCCAGCAAGGGCAGCGCCGGCACGCCGAACGCGCCCAGCAGCGTGTTCGCGAGGCCCTCGGGGCTCAGCACGATCTGCCATGCATAGATGCGCAGGATGTAGCTCGAGAACACCGGCACCAGCAGCGCCGCGATCGCGGCGTCGCGCCAGCGCGCGGGCAGCCGGAATGCGATGGTGTAGGCGGCCGGGAACGCGATCGCCAGCGCGAGCACCGTGGCCGTGGCCGAGACCGCGAGGCTGTGCAGCGCGGCCTGGTGGAAGCTCGATGCGCCGAGGATGCGCGTCCAGTTGTCGAGCGACAGCGCCGGCTGCAGCTTGAAGGAGCGCACCTGCCAAAAGGTGACGACCACGAGGAACAGCAGCGGCGCCGCGAAGAAGACGAGCTGCCACAGCAGCACGGGCAGGCCGAGCAGCACCGGCACCGTCCTGGGCGAGGGACCGCGGCGCGCGCTCGCACGGCCTCTGGCGGGCACGGGAGCGATCGCCATCGATGGCGTGGAGGAGGCGTTCATGGTGCGCGCGCTCAGAGGCTCTTGAACTGGCTCCACGCGTCGTTCCAGTCCTCGATCGATTGCTTCGAAGGCAGCTGGCGGAACTGGATCTTCTTGGCCTTGTACTCGTCCATCACGTTCGGCCCCTTGAGCGTCATGCGCAGGATCTCGGCCTCCTTCGGCTTGGTCTCGTTGAGCAGCTTCCAGCCGGCCATCGAGGGAATGCTCTTCTTGTTGTCGGCCTTGGTGGCCATGCGCACCTGGCCTTCGGGCGAGGTCGTGTACTGGATGAACTTGCGCGCGAGGTCGCGCTTGGGCGTGCCCTTGACGATCGACAGCGACTCGGTCCACTGCAGCCCGCCCTCCTCCGGGATGATGGTGTCGACCGGCACGCCGTTCTGGCGCAGCCCGAGCGTGATCCATTCGCCGATGCCGGGCACGAGCTGGGCGCGGCCATTGGTCATCGACGAGAAGATGTCGGCGATGGTGTAGAAGCCCGAGGCCTGCGGCTTGAGGCTGAAGAGCTTCTTCTTCACGGCCTCGAAGCGCGCCTTGTCGATGTCGAAGGGCGGGCGGTTGCCGTTGGCCAGGCTGATCGAGCCCATCGACGGCAGGTACCAGTCGAACAAGCCGACCTTGCCCTTGGCCTTCTCGCTCCACAGCGCTGCGTAAGAGGCCACCTCCTTGGGCGTGAAGGCCTTGGTGTTGTACGACAGGCCCAGGTAGCCGAAGTCCGTCATGACGCCATAGAGCTTGCCGTCGAACCAGTGCAGCGGGAACTTCTGGAACTCGGGCCAGTAGTCCTTGAGCGGATAGTCGGCGGGGTCGAGCGCCTCGATGAAGTCGGCCTCGTGCAGCAGGTGCATGTACTCGGCGTCCGCGAGCACGACATCGAAGCTGCCGGGCGGCGACTGGTTGATGACGGCCATCATCTGGTCGCCGCCCACGTATTCCTTGATGCGCACCTTCACGCCATGGGCCTTCTCGAAGGCCTCGATCAGGTAGGGATCGGCATTGCCGGGCCAGGAGAGATAGTTCAGCACCTGGGGCGATGCCGCATCGGCCGGAGTCCAGGCCGTGCCGGCGGCCGCGGCACCGGCGGCGAGGCCGGCTTGCAGGAAGGTGCGACGGCTGAGATCGCGCGGGGGCGGAAGCGGGGCTGCGGACATGACGACTCCTTCAGAAAGGGTGGAACACGGATTGCATACGATCTTTGCCGCATGCATCCTTCATGCCAAGGGCCACCGGCCGCGAGAATTCCTGAATTCCCCAATGAAATCGACCGATCCTCCTGCATCCACCGAGCCATACACTGCACAACAATGAAGCCTCTAGCGCACATGAACGCACCATTCGCATGCAGAATTAAAAACAAATTGCATGCGATTTCTTAAATAACCGACGCCCAACCTCCATGGAAATCGACTTCCAGACCCTCGACCCCTACGCCCGCTACAAGCTGATGGCGAGCCTCATCGTTCCGCGTCCGATCGCGCTGATCACCACGCTCGAGCCCGAGGGTACGGTCAACGCCGCGCCCTTCAGCATGTTCAACATGGTGGGCGAAGACCCGCCGCTGGTGTTCGTGAGCATCAACCGCCTGCACGACGGGCGCATCAAGGACACGGCCGCCAACATCCTGCGCACCGGCGAGTTCGTCGTGCACCTGACCGACGAGGCGATGGCCGAGCAGATGCATGCCTGTGGCGATTCGCTGCCGCGCGGCACCAGCGAGCTCGCGCATGCCGGATTGCATGCGATCCCGTCGAACAGCGTCGCCCCGCCGCGCATCGCCGAGGCGCCCGTGGCCTTCGAATGCGTGCTGCACGAGACGATGGAAACCGAGAGCCGCTACGTGTTCTTCGGCCGCGTGAAATGGCTCGCGGTGCGCGACGGGCTCGTGGACACGGAGCGCTGGCGCGTGCAGCTGCAGGACTACCGGCCCGTGGGGCGCTTCGGCGCGAGCTTCTACGTGGGCACGCAGCAGCGCTTCGCGCTCGGCGCCGCGGCTTCGGCGAGCGGCGCCATCGACCAGCTCTAGCGCCTCGTCTCAGCATCGGCGCGCCAGTGCCGGCGCGGCCTGCTGACGCCCACGCACACCGTCTGGCCCGAGACCTCGGCGCAGTGGTCGAGCGCCTGGCGCAGGGTCGTGTCCACGCTGCGCAGCGACATCTGCAGCCAGTCGGCCACCTCCTCGCGCGTGCGCTCCTCGATGCGCAGCGCCACCAGCACGGCGCGATGCCGGCCCGGCAGGCGCTGCAGCGCGCGGTCCATCGCGCGCATCTCGGAACGCTTCTCCACGATGACATCGGGCCCCGGCGCGGGATCGGCCATCGCCTCCGGTGCCACCTCCTCCTCGCCCGCCGGCTGCCAGAACCGGTTGCGGCGCAGCCCGTCGATGGCCACGTTGCAGGCGACGCGGTACACGTAGGCTTGCGGACTGCGCGTGGGCACCGGGGCCGTGAACTCGCCCAGGCGCAGCCAGGCGTCGTGCAGGCAGTCGCTCGCCAGGTCCGGGCAGCCGAGCTTGCGCACCAGGCGGCGCTTCAGGCTCTCGTAGTGCATGACCAGCACCTCGCGCAGCGCGAGGCCGTCGTCGATGCCGCCGGGGGGCGCCGCGTCCGCGTCGGCGGGCGCGGCGACGTCCAGATACTGCATAACGCTCAGGTCCATGGCCGTTCGATCTCCGCATTCAGGGGTTGCAAACTCCGCCGCTGCCGCGCGCAGGGCGCCGCCCTCCGCCCCGCGGCAAGCGGGAGCGGAGGAGGCAGGCAGGCGTGGAAGAAGGCCTAGCGGCCTTGCCGCAGCAGGCGCCGCTCTTCGCTGCTCAGCATCGACAGCACCGAGGCGTCGAAGCCGCCGCCATGGCCGAGTACCTGGACCGGAATCCGCGCGTCGGGGCCCGTCGGGGCCGAGGAAGAGAGCGAGCCGGTCTGCGGCGTCGGCTTCTTCTCCTCGCCCGGGCTCGCGCCCGCCGGCTCGTTGCCGAAGCCCAGCACGCGCACCGTGAACACCGAGGGCAGCGCCTGGCGCGCGGTGGCGCGTTCGCGCTGCACCGTGTCCTGCGCGGCCATCGCGGCTTGAGAAGCCGCCGCGCTCGCATTGGTGAGTGCGCCCACGTTGACCGAAGCCACCACCGGCAGGCCCTTCGACTCGCCCTTGACCTGGATGTTGGCGGCGTTCACCACCTGCAAGGCCGCGAGGTTCACGTTGCCCGAGACGCGGATACCGGCCTCGCCCGCGTCGATGGTGCCCAGCGGCGCGATCAGGTCGACGTCGCCCGGCGGCACTTCGGGAATCGGGTCGAGCGTCGCGATGCCCGCGCCCGTGCTCGGTACGTTCGGCGACAGCTTCACATTGCCCAGCGTGTCGTACTCGCGCTTGGGCGGCGTGTAGACCAGCGTGGTCTTCGAGCCGCGCCCGGCATTGATGTCGCCCTCTTCCGACCACGCGAGGATGCCGCCGCCGAAGGTGGTCATGATGCGCGACAGGCCCAGCAGGATGCTGCCCTGGCTGAAGATCCCGATGTCGCCCGCGCCCTGCGTGACGATGCCCGCGGTCGAGGGCGGCACCTGGCCCTGCACGCCCACCACCACCTGCCCGCCGGGCGCCAGCAGCTCGATGCTGCCGCCGAACAGCGTGCGCACGCCCGAGCCGCCGAACAGGGTGATGTCGCCGTCGCGCTCGATGGCGTTGCCCTCGGCATCGAGCTTCGGGAACAGCGCGGCGATCGCATCGCGCCCGCGCAGGTAGGAGCCGTAGCGCTTGCTGGCCTCGTCGTTGTATTCGCGTCCGCCCGCGCGCAGCTCCGCGAAGTACACCGTGCGCAGGAAGATGTGCTGCTGCTCGGGTGCCAGCGTGCCGAAGTAGGCCAGCGCCTCGGCGGGGCTGCCGCCGAAGCCGTGGGTCTTCTTCAGCCACTCGGCCAGTTCCTGCTCGTAGGTCTTGACCACCTTGCCCGAGCCCGCGAGCGCGGTGCCCTCGGGCAGCAGGTTGGCGGGATCCAGGTACTTCATCAGGCCCGCGTAGGCCGGGCCGCCGGCGCCGGTGCCGGCCTGCAGCACGACGTCCGCGCCCGCGCGGTTGTCGCCCGGCACCACCTGGCCGATGCTCACGATCGTGCCCTTGTCGCCCTGGTAGATGTTGCGCCCGGCCGCGACCTCGAGCGTGCCGGGGCCGGCGATGCGGGCGTTGGCATAGAAGATGTCGCGCCCGGCCTCGATCGACGAGACGTCGGTGTCGTTGGCATTCATGATCACGCTCGGCGCGCCCAGCGGGTCGTTGGCATTCCCGAGCCCGAAGCCCACGATGTCGCGCCCCGCGCGCACCTGCGCGGCCTTGGCCGCGAGGTAGCTGGCGGGCCGCGGCGCGCCGAAGGTGCTGGCCGGCTGGCTGGCGCCCAGCGTCGCGCCGACGATGTCGCCGTCGACGGCATACAGCCGGATCGGTTCGGCGTCGCCGGCATGCAGCATGCCGGCCGGCGTGTCCGCGGGCTGGAAGGCGAAATACCCCAGCGTGGGCGAGTAGGTCGTCGGCCCGCCGACGAAGGGCGGCGGCGCGATGCGCACCAGCGTGTTGGTGCCGTAGCCGGTGATCCCGTCGATGGTCAGCGTGACGATGTTGGACGTGAAGTTCGGTGCGACCAGCAGCCAGGCGGGCTTGAACGGATTGGGCAGCGCGTCGACGCCGGCCCGGGCGCCCGACATGCCGACCAGCGCCGTCGCCTCGCCCGCGCCGCTGGCATAGATCGAATCCGCCGCCAGCAGCTCGAGCTGGCCGCCGGCCGATGGCGTCAGCTCGTAGGTGGTGGGCGCATTGCTCTGCTGCGATCCGTAATAGATGCTGCCGCTGCCGGCCACGGCCCTGAACTGCGCGGGCATCAGGGCGATGCCGTAGATGCCGTAGATGCCGCCATAGCCTTGTTCGTTGACACTGGTGCCCTGGCCCCAGAACGGCGCCAGGTTGCCGCCGGCGGCGAACAGCGAGACGGCCGTGCGCGGCGTCCACAGCGAGAACCAGCTGCGGCCCACGCCGACCTTGGTCGGGTCCGAGGCCAGCGCGCCCAGCACGGTGTAGTTGAACTGATAGTTCCCGACGGTGCCCGGATCGAGCATGGTGGCATCACCGTAGCCACCCAGCACCAGGTCGCCGCGGGTGCGGAAGCTCGCCGTGCCGTCGCCGGGCACGATGGCCGGACCGCCGGCACTGCCCGCGAGGCTGGCGGTGTAGAGGTCCACGCCGCGCGGATCCTGCGAGCCCTTGACGCCGTAGGCGAGCTGGAGGCTGCCGATCGATCCCGCGTCGATGGCGATGTCGCCGCGCAGGTCGGCGAAGGTGCCGTTCATCTCGTCGGCGAGGGCCCGACGGTCCGCGGCCGGCGCCGGATTGAGCGCTCCGCCGATCTTCAGCCGCAGGTCGCCGCCGCCGGTCTGCACCAGCGTGCCTCCGGTCACGACGCCGTCGCGGGTCGTCACCGAGGTCACGCGGCCGGTGGCGCCGACCGCCACCGTGAGGCCGCCCGCGGGCCGGGTGCCGACGTCGAGGCCGTTCGGGTCGTAGGCCTCGAGCACGCCGGCATGGCCGTCCACGCGCAGCGTGACGTTGCCGCCGCCCAGCGCGCCGAAACCGTCGAAGCCCGAAACGCCGATCAGCGCGTCGCTGCGGCCCGTGGCGGGGTTGTAGCGCGTGCCGGTCTGCACGTAGGTGCCGAAGTTGATCGACCAGGCCGGCTGCTGTCCCATGCCGTCGCCGCCCTGCGTCCACAGCCAGCTGGCGATGGAGGTGGTCTTGTCGTCCCTCAACGGTCCCCAGTCGGTCAGGTTGCCCTGCGCGGCGATGTAGAGGTCGCCGCCGTGGTCGGGGAACCAGGTGCTGCGGTCGTTCAGCGCCGCGTCGTAGGCGGCCACGCCGGTGAGCTTGGCGCGCGGCAGTTCGAAGGCCGCGTTGCCCTCGGGCAGCTCGCTCTGCGTGCCGGCGGTGTAGACGCCGAAGGGCGTGGCCTGGCTGAAGTCGCCGCCGGCCAGGATGTCGAGGTCGCCGGTGCCGGTGCGGATCACGCTGAAGATCGGCTTCTGCGTCAGGCCGCTGATGCGCGAGTCGTCCAGCGTGATGTTGCCGGCGCCGCGCAGCGCACCGGCCGGTCGCAGCGCGCGCGTGTCGGCGGCGGCGAGGTCGGCGCCGCCGACCAGGCGGATCGAGGCCGACGGGCTGCCGGCCGCAAGCATCGGTGCCAGCGCCCACAGCGGCCGCGAACGCATCGACAGCACGTCCGCCGTGGTCGACACCACCGTGCCCGTGGGCAGCACGGTGCCGGCCGGCAGGTCCATCGACGCGGTCAGGGTGTAGCCGCCGACGAGCACCAGGGGATTGCCCGCCTGCCAGGTGGTGGCGGCGATGTCGAAGTCGAAGGGCAGCGAGGCGCCGGTGCCCAGCGTCGTGCCGCTCGGCAGCACGGTGCCGGCGGGAATGGTCATGCCCGCGGTCCAGGTGCGGGTCGGCGTGGCGATGGTGCCGGTCGCGGTCAGCGCCGCCGACAGCGTGTAGCCCGCGGCCAGCGTCACCGCCTGCGGCAGCGGCTTGCCCGCCGCCACCTGGGGCGGGGGTGCCAGCACCACGTCGGCATAGCCGGCCGTGGCCGAACGGAAGACCGTGCCGGGGTAGATGACCGCGCCGTCGCCCAGGCCGTAGGCGATGTAGCTGCCCGGGCCGAAGCTGGTGCCGTTCCAGTTCCAGTCGTCCACGCGCCCCGAGACCACCTGGACCGGCTCCAGCATCTCGCCCCAGGAGTTCGCGCCGCCGAAGTAGTAGACGTTCGCGCCCACGTTCGGGTCGTAGGCCGGATGCAGCACGATCTGGCGCGGCGTGGCCTCGCCCGCGCGCAGCACCTCGCCATCGTGCAGCTCGATGTTGAAGGGCAGGGTCACGCCCACGCCCAGCGTGGTGCCGACCGCCAGCGTCGCGTTCTCCGGCAGCACGTAGTCGGCGTTCAGCTTGGCACCCGCGAGCAGCAGCACCGTGAAGTCGTCGGGCGAGCCCTTGGGCTTGCCGAAGCCGTCGGTGAGGCTGCCCTTGATGTCGAGGTCGCCCGCGGCACGCACCGTCAACGCCATCGGCTCGCCGTGGCCATAGCGGTAGTCCGCGAGGTCGATGTCGCTGGCGATCGTGAGCTTGCCGCCCGAGGCCTCGCTGCTGACGATCTCCACGCCCGGGCGCAGGTGGTAGGCCTCGCCGTAGGCCTTCAGGCCCGCCAGGCGGCCCTGCAGCGCGCCGTTGGCGAGCGCGTTGGCATAGAAGACCTGGCTCTTCGCATCGATCTGGTTCAGGCCGACGGCGCCGGCCGGCACGTTGTCGGCGCCGGTGTCGCGCACGATGGTGCCCGCGGCATCGGTGGGCGCGTAGGTCCAGAAGCCGTTCACCGCGATGCTGGCCGCGCCGCGCACGTTCACCTGGCCCGAGGCATCGACCAGGATGTCGCCGCCCGTCTCGGTGGCGCGCCGCGCGTTGAGCACCACGCGCCCGAAGTTCACGCCCGGCGCCGACACGTCCAGCGTGGTGCCGTCGTCCAGCCGCAGCCAGCCCTGGGCCGATGTCAGCTCGATCGCGCCGCGGTTCAGGGCCTCGATGGGCTGGCCGTAGCTGTCCACCTGCAGCGCCGTGCCGTGCGCATCGAGCACCGCGCCGCCCACGAGGCGCAGGTCGTCGCGCGCGGCCAGCCGGATGCTGCCGGGGCGCTCGCCCGAGGCGTCGATGCGGCCCTTCACCGTGAGGCTGCCGCCATCGACCGAGACCGTGACGTCGCGCGCCTTGAGCTCGTCGCCGATCTCCAGGTTGCCCTGCTTGAACGCGAAGCCGCGGCTGCCGAGGAAGCCGGCTTCGGTGAGCCGGGTGTTCAGGGCCGCGAAGTCGCTCGTGAGCGTGGCGGCGCTGTCGCCGATGCGCTGCGCGCGCAGGTCGATGCCGCCGCCCGCATGGCCTTGCGCGCCGCTGCCGCGCAACGTGCCATCGAGGCGAACGGCGCCGGCATCGGGCCTGGCATCGGCGCCGTCGTTCAGCGCCGAGACACGCAGCGTGCCCGCGTCCTCGTGCGCGGCCGACACGTCGATCGTCGAATCCTGCGCCTGCAGCACGTTGCCGTGCCGGCTCTCGATGACGATGTCGCCGCCCCAGGTGTTGCGCACCTGGTCGAAGAAGGCGAGCCTGCGGCCCGACACGTCGAGCCGCGAGCCCGCGGCCAGCGTGATGTCGCCCTCGGCCGTCAGCGTCAGCTTGCCGGTGGGCAGCACGATCGCCGAGGCGATGTCGATGCGGCCCGCATGCAGGTCGATCTGGCCGCCGACCTTGTCGGTGCTGGCGGTGGCGCCGTCGGGCGCGGTCACGGAGAGCGCGCCGCCCGCGTACAGCCCCAGCACCGCGCCGGACTCGGCCGTGAACAGCGGCGTGTTCAGCCGCACCGTGGCGCCGGTGCCGGCATAGGTGGCGGGATCGAAGGCGGTGCTCGGGTCGGCGCCGTTCTGGTAGATCGAGACCGTGCCGTTGGCATTGCCGACGATGCGCTCGCTGGCGTTCAATGCCACGTCCGAGAAGCCCAGCATCAGCCGGTCGAAGCGCACCGAGCTGTCGGGCTGTGCCGGTGTCGGGTAGCCGAACACGATGCTGTTCGCGTTGACCTCGAAGCGGCCGCTGCCCGGACCGCCCGCCATCACGGCGCCCGGCGCGGCGCTGCCGTACAGCGGCCGGCTGGCGTTGTCGTTGATGACCTTCGTGAAGGTGTCGTTCCACACCAGCGTGTCGGTGCTCAGGCGCACCGTGTCGCCGGCCGCGCCATAGCCGTAGATCGCCGGGCTGTTGAACACCAGCTGCTTCAGGTGCGACTTGCCGGTGGTCGGGTCGATGGTGTCGAGGTCGACCGTGCCGAAGAAGTTGATCGACTTGCCCGCGCTCAGCACCAGGTTCTCGATCGCCGGCACGCCCGCGGCGCGATTGCCGGCGAACAGCGTGTCGAGGATGCCCTGGTCCAGGCTCATGCCCGCCGGCAGTTGCGCCACCGCCGCCAGCGCGGCCGCGGTGCCGATGTTGAACGAGGGCACGGCGAGCGACAGGTTGCGCGTGCCGATCTTCGGCGTGCCGACCAGCGACACGCCGAGGTCGGAGTAGAAGCCCACCGTGCCTTCGGAGTACAGCGCCACGCCGTCCTTGAGCTCGATGTTGCTGCCGTACAGGCCCGAGGGTGCATCGAGCGTGAAGGTGCCGTTGGACACCAGCAGGATGGCCGTGCTGCCGAAGGGCGAGGCCTTGGGGCCGAACAGCAGGCCGCTGCGCGAATCGAGCCAGCTCGTGCCCTGGCCGAGCGTGCTGATGCTGGCGCCCTCCTCGAGCGTGATCTTGCTGGCGGCGCCGAGCACGACCTGTCCGCCGGTCAGCGTCACGCCGCGCTCGAGCACCAGGTTCTTCGCCATCAGGCCTTCGTTGCCGATGACGCCCTGCAGGGCGATGTTCGGCGTGGTGACGTTCGGCATGCCGCCGATGTAGAGGTTGGGCGCCTGCAGCTTGCCGATCTCCGAGGCCGCCACGGCGATCGTGGTGGCGTCGTTGCGCGTGGCGCTGCCGTCGGCGGTGATGACGAGGTTGGTGGCGGCGGGATCGGTGTAGACGCCGCCGAGCAGCGAGAAGGCGCCCGGATAGCCGCCCCGGGCGGCCGAGAAGTCGGCGCGGCCGTTGAACACCAGCGCGCTGGCGTTGGCGTTGTCGGGCGCGACGCGGGCATTGAAGATCAGCTGCTTGCCGTCGATCTCCAGCTGCGGGCGCAGGGTGCCGAAGGTGTTCGCCCGCGCGAACTGGAACTGGTCGTAGCCCTGCTCGTTGTAGCTCGAGTAGGTGCGCAGCGTGGCGCCCGGCGTGACCGTGACCAGGGTGCCGAGCGAATCGCGGATGGCGGTGTTGGCGATGCCCTGCACGCCGGTCAGCGCGTAGGAGCCGTTGCGCAGCGGCAGCGCGCCCGCGAACTCCTGCACCGCACCGCCGAGCTCGACGCGGAAGGCGCCGGGCAGCAGCGCGTAGTTGGCCGGCATCAGCGTGTAGGTGCCGCCGGCCAGGCCGGGCACGCCGTCGGGAAGGGTGATCTGCTGGCCGATGCCGGGCGCCGCGCCGGTCCAGGCCGCGTTGTAGCCGCCGGGCACCGGCGCCGTCTTCGCGCCGGGCACGATGGCGTAGACCTTGCCGCCGGCCTTGAGCGGACTGAGCAGCGTGTCGACCGAGCCGCCGCGGCCGGTGACGAAGGCCGCGCCCAGCAGCTGCCCGCCGCCCGACAGGTCCAGCAGCGAGCCGGCATCGCCGACCAGCGAGGCCGCGTTGATCCGGATGCCGACCTGGCCGTTGATGCCGAGCTCGTCCTTGGTGAAGACCCCGCCGAACTGGCCCGAGCCCAGGGCCGGCTTGAGAACGTCCACGCCGTTGACGGTGTAGTTGACGCCGTCCACCGTGCCGCCGAAGGGCATCGCGAGGCCGCTGGTGCCGACCGAGGTGACGCTGCCGTCGAGCAGCTCGACCTCGCGCGTCGCGTTCAGCGTGAGCGAACCGAAGGGCGCGCGCACGACGCCGCCCTGGCGGATGACATCGGCGTTCAGCGTGAGGCTGCCCAGCACCGAATAGGGCTGCGCGGGCACCTCGCCCGTCGAGCGGATCGACAGCACGGACGAGGTCGTGGCATCGGGCGCCTTGCCCGCGCCGGCCCGGGCCACGGCCACCGCGCCGCTGACCGGATAGACCTGCGCGGCCGCCAGCTCGAGATCGCCCCAGGCGCGCAGTTCGGTCGTGCGCCCCGACGAATCGTTGAGCTGCGCCTCGGGCGCCGAGGCGGTGCCGGCGAGGAAGCGCAGGTCGCCGCTGCTCTGCAGCAGCGTGCGGTCGAACTGCATGCGCACCGCGTTGCGCAGGTCGATCAGGTCGGACTCGGCCGTGAAGCTGCCGCCGGTCTCGTGGTCTGGCAGCTTGGCGCCGCCCACCAGCGGCACCTGCGAGGACGGCGAGCGCCCCACCATCTGGATGCCGCCGTCGAACAGCAGGTAGGGCGCGGCGAGCCGCACGTTGGCGCCGGCCGTGGTCTGGTAGATCAGGCCCTGCTGCAGCGCGAGGCTGCGGCCCAGGCGCAGGTCGACATCGCCGTCGAAGAAGAGGCCGGAACGCGCCCACAGCGACAGGCTGTCGAAGCCGCCGCGCGCGACCTGCGCGGCGCTCACGCGCGCCGTGCCGACGACGAAGCCGTCGTCGAGCGCGCCGGGCGCCAGGTCGGCCGCGAGGCTGCCGGGCCGGTCGTCCTGCGCCACCATGATCACGCGGCCCGGCCGGGTCAGCGGGTCGATGCCGAAGGGGCCGCCGTAGACCGGCGACTCGAGCACCAGCGACAGGCTGCCGCCGCTGGCGCCCGCGCCGCCGGCCGCGGCGCGCAGCTCGCCGTCGAGGAAGAAGCTCTGGTAGGAACTGATCGTGATCGATCCGCCGTCGCTGGCCACGGTCCGCGGCGCGCGCGCGGGACCGGCGGCACCGACGCTGCCGGCCGCGACGTCGAGTACGGCGCTCGCGCCCGAGGCATCGATGCGCGCGCCCGGGCGCACGACCACGTAGGAACTGCTGGACATGACGCCGCTCGCGAGCGGGTTCTTGCCGCCCAGGCTGCCGAGCACGATGGTGCCGCCGTCGAGCACGGTGCCGTAGGGTCGGCCCTGCGCGTCGAGCGCGGTGTAGGCGCGGCCCGCGACATCGAGCACCGCGTGCTCGCCGATCCACACCGACATCGCGTCGGCGGGATCGTTGTCCTCGTAGTTCCATTCGTTGGGATGGGCGATGCGCCAGGCCGCGGCCACGTCGTCCAGGGTGCGCGTGTTGACGATGGAGATCGCGCCGCCCGGCGCCACGAAGCTGCCGTCGACGGTGATCTGGCCCTTGCTGGTGAGGTCGATGCGCCGGCCCGGATCGACGCTGACCACCGCCCCCTCGCCGATCACGATGCCGCCGCTGACCAGCGGATTCGCCACCGCGCCCGCGACCGGATTGGGAATGCCGCCGGTCAGCGACAGGTCGGCGCCGGCGCGCTGCTTGAGCGTGCCCTTGAGCGCGTTCTCGGTGAACAGCGGCGGCAGGTAGAGCTGCGCGGCCTCGGCCAGCGCATCGCCGGCCAGCGACTGCTGCGGCGCGCCGCTGCCGAGGCTGGCGCCGGTGAGGCGGTAGATCGGCATCGCCACGTCGACCCTGGTGCCCGGCTTCACGACCGCACCGGCCGCGCCGCTCAGGTTGTAGGCCGAGAAGCCCTGCTGGAAGAAGGCCTGGGCATCGGTGACCTCGAACACCGGCATGACGGAGGCCGCCACCGGCAGCACGGCACCGCGCTGCAAGGCGGTGCCGGCGATGACATCGAGGTCCATCGCCAGCACGGTGCCGGCGGCATAGGTGGTGGTGCGTCGGTAAATCGGCAGCGGTGCCGTGAAGGCATCGGCCGGCATGACGTAGCCGGCCGGAAAGGAATTCTGGATCGTCACCACGAGGTAGCCGGCCGGAACGAGGCTGCCGGCCGCATAGGCCGTCTGCACGCCCGTCACCGGATCCCTTGCGTACACGCCGTCGATCGGCGTGGTCCAGCCGTTGGGGCCAACGGTGACCGGCTTGTTGAAGGGGATGTTCACGATGGCGTTGGGCGGCACCACCGCGCCCAGCCGGATGAAGTCGCCCGAGGACACCTTCAGCTCGAAGGGCAGCGTGGTGCCGGCCGGCAGCACGAAGTCCGCGCCGACCGTGAGATCGAAGGGCGCCGCCTCGCCGGGTGCCAGCAGGCCGCGGGTCGCCAGCAGCGTGCCGCCGATGGAGATCGCCGCCGGCGTGACGATGCTGAGCTTGCCGCCGCGGGTGAAGCCGTAGGAGGCGATGGTGCCGCCGCCATCGATCACCAGGCCGCCCGCGCTGAGGCTGACGTCGCCGCCCGCGCCGCCGAGCACGCTGCCGTTCGACAGCAGCGCCGCGCCGGCCGAGGCGTCGATGCGCGAACCCGACTCGAGCTGCAGCGCGCCATTGGTGACCAGCGTCACCGTGCCGCCGTTGCGGAAGGCCGCGCCCCAGGCGCTCGCGGGGTCGAGCGCCGCGTTGGTCCACAGGCCGCGCGTGTCAATCACGACACCGCGCTGGACCGTGAGGCCATGGAGGTCGCCGAACAGGCCGGTGCCGCCCACCAGGCTCACGGAGCCGCCGCGCGCGCTCAGGCTGCCGTCGAGCGTGACGTTGCCCGAGGTCGTGAAGTCCATCGCGCCGCCCGGCGCCACCGCGAGGTCGCCGCCGATCGTCAGGTCGCCGAAGGCCACCGTCTTCAGGCCGCCGAGCCCCGCGTCGTTGAGGCGGTCGCGGTTCATCCACACGAGGTTGCCCGTCTTGGCGATCGCGCTCGGCAGCTGCTCGTCCGAGGGGCGCTCGTTGTCGATGCGCACGTCGGAGATGCTCTGCAGGCGCGGACTGGCGCCATCGGTCTTGAGCGTCGGGTCGTAGCTCTGGATCACCAGCCGCGCCGGCAGCGCCGCCTGCGTCTGGCTCAGCTTGTAGGCATCGCTCACCGTCAGCGGTCGCGTGTCGGTCTGGCGCGGCCCGTTGTAGACCCGCGCCTCGATGTCGCCATCGAGCAGCGCGTTGGCCGAGGCGATGACCAGCGAGCCCGCGTCGCGGCCCACGGTGTAGCCGTTCTCCATCTGCCGCTGCGGCGCGATCAGCGGGTTGTAGAAGGAATCGGTCACGCCCCACCGCGCGTGCTTGTCCTCGTAGCCGACATACACGCCGCTGTAGACCAGGTCCGCCGGCGCGTTGTTCGCCGTGTACAGCCGCCCGTCGCTGCCCTTGAGCCAGGTGTTGTGGATGGAGCCGGTCTGCACGTCGAGCGTGCCGCCCGACAGGTTGATGCTCGAGCCCGCCGCGGTGACGGTGCTGTCGCCGGCCAGGTTGACGATGCCGCCCTGCGCCGTCCACTCGCCGATGCCGTGGCCCTGGTTGCCCAGGTAGCCGCTGACCTCGAGCAGCCCGCCGGCCGTGTACCAGCGGTCGCTGTCGTACACGCCCGCGGCCGCGGGCACGCGCACGAGGCGCCGGCGGTCGACCCACAGGTCGCGGTTGAACAGCTTGTCCGCGTCGCGGTTCAGCGGTGCGTCGCGCAACTCGTTGCCCTGCACGTTGACCTTGACGTCGTTGCTCTCCATCGCCACCCGCACGCCCACGCTGCCCGACACGTCGAGCTGCGCGCCCGAGCGCACGCGGATCGCGCCGAAGGTGGCCGGCGTGGTGGTGGCGACGTCCTCCCGCGTGCCGGCCGCCGCGTTGCCGGCCGACACGGCGAGCTGGCCGCCGGTGGCCAGGGTCAGCGAGCCGCCCTCGAAGTCGACCGCACTGCCGCCGACGATCTCGATGCGCGACAGGTCGCGCCGGTCGGTCAGCGTCGACAGGTTGTCGAAGTTCCTGCCCGCGGTGGAGGCCGCCGCGGCGCGCAGCTGGTCGAGTGCCGCCGAGTCCTTGATCAGCGCATCGCGCTGGGAGTCGAGCGCGGTGGTCTTGCCGTCGTCCTCGGTCACGATGGCGGTGACCGCGCCTTCGCCCATGCGCACGGTGCCCTTGGCATCGTTGGCCGAGGTCAGCAGGTGGACCGTGCCGCGCGTGTTGACCGTGGTGGTGGCCACGGCCACGCCGTTCTGCCGCACGTCGCGGCCCGCGAGCGTGATGTCGCCCTCGCGCGCCAGCAGCAGGCCGCTGTTGACGACCTTGCCCGCGGTGCTGTCTGTAATGAACTGCGGCGCGACCTCGCTGCCGCGCGTGGTGGAGAAGGTGTTGCCGTCGGTGCCCACGCCCTTGCGGATCATGAAGCTGTCGCCCGCGGCCAGCAGTGCCTGGCCCTTGCGCGTGGCGATCTCGCCGGCGTTGGAGACCTCGGTGCCCAGCAGCATCACGTAGCCGCCGCCGTCGGTGACCGAGCGCGGCTCGGTGGTCGTGATCTTCGCGCCGGCCTGCACCTCGACCTTGCCGAGCGCGTCGGTGAAGGTGGGGGTCGCCACGCTGGCGCCGTACAGGCCGCTGCTCGTGAACTGGTTGTCGGTGATCCTGGCCGCCGCCGCCACCAGGTTGCGCACGTCGACCTGGCTCGAGCCCGAGAACACGATGCCGTTGCGGTTGGCGATCATCACCGTGCCGTCGGCCTTGATCTGCCCCTGGATCTGCGAGGGCCGCGCCTGCGGATCGTTGACCTTGTTCAGCACGCTCCAGGCCGACTGCTGCTGGAACTCCACCGTCGTCTGCCTGCCGACGTTGAAGGTCTCCCAGTTCAGGATCGCGCGGTCGGCGGTCTGCCGGATCGCGACGTTGGTGCGGCCGTTCGACACGGTCTGTACGGGGGCGTTGGCGTTGAGCCAGCCGGCGGTCAGCGAATCGGTGTCGACCTTGAGGCCGCCGTCGGCCAGTCCGTCGGGAACGGACGTCGGATCGTTCGCGGCGGCCTGCCGTGCCGCGGCCTGCGCACCCTGCTGCGCCGCGATCGCCTGCGCCGCCAGGTTGAGGTTGCCGATGGAACGCTGCAGTTGCGCATTGGCCTGCTGCTGCTGCGCCTGCGTGCTCGTCAGGCTCGACGCCGGCATGCCGTTGGGCAGCCGGCCCGTGGCGATGGCGGTGTTCTGCGCCATGTTCTTCTGCGCCATCCAGCCCGCGCTGAACGCGCGCTGCGCATGCGCCGTGCCGAGCAGGCCGCCGGCCGCCAGCGCCATCGCGATGGCCCGCGCGATCGGCGCCCTCCGCAGATCGTGCCTCGCCCGTGGATGGTGCTTCGCCTGTGTCGCCTGCCTGGCCGCGCCGCTGCGTCCGCCTGTGCTCATGTGATGTTCCCGCCCGCTGGTTGAGTCGTTGCCACGGCCGGCCGCTCGCGCGGCCCGCCATTTCCGGAGAGAACCCGACACCGCTGCGGCTGGAAGCCGCCGATGCAAGGCCCGTCCCTTCTAGATGGCTGGCACCGCGCGAAACCCCGAAGAATTTTTTTCTCCCGGGCCGACGACCGCTGTCATGACGCGGTCATCGAATCCACCCTCAGCTCAGGATCAGCACACCGCCCGGCAACGACCGCGCGCTCAGGTCGAACGAGCGCTGGATCTGCAGCAGCGCCGCATCGAGCGCCTTGAACTGCAGGCGGGCACTGAGGGTCTTGTGGCGCAGCGACGGCGCCATCAGCACGACGCGCCCGGGCCGGTAGCGGTTGATCTCGTCGATCACCGCGGACAGCGGGCTGCGCTTGAACACCAGCTCGCCCCGGCGCCAGGCCGCCGCATCGGCCGGATCGACCGCGATCGGCGCGCCGATCGACGCGTCGTCGTAGCTCGCCTGCTGCCCCACACGCAACGACAGGCTGCCCGCCGGATGCTCGACGCGCACCGCGCCCTCGATGCATGTCACGCAGGCCTTGCCATCGAGAAAGCGCACCTCGAACTTCCCGCCCTCGCAGAGGCTGCGCCCCTTGCCCGCGACCACGCCGAAGGCGCGCTCGGCGGCGCGCACGTCCACCGCCGCTTCGCCGGCCAGCAGGATCAGGCCGACGGTCCGGCCCTCCGCGGCGACCTGGCGCACGCTGGTGCGGGTGTTCATCGTCACGTCGACCTGGCTCGTCAGCGCCACCGAGCGCTGTTCGCCGGCCGCGGTGCGGTAGTCCGCGTTCCACTCGTCCAGCGGCGTCCACAGCCCCAGCGGCGGATGCACCACGGCCACGCCCGCGACCGCCGCGGCGCTCACGGCCGCGCCCAGGAAGATGCGACGGCCGAGCGACGACCGCTGCAGCAGCCGCTGGTGGTGGCGCGCGAGTTCCGCGCGCGTGCCCAGCAGCTTGCCGAAGGCGGGCTTCAGCAGGCGCCACTGGTCGCGCGCCTCCTCGAAGGCCTTCTGATGGCGCGGGCCGAGCGCGCGCCAGCGCTGGAACGCCTGCGCGTCCTCCTGCGTCGCCTTGCCCGAGGTGAGCAGCACCAGCCAGGCATGCGCGTCCTGGCGCAGCAGCTCGGGGAAATCGGTCTTGTCGGATGAATCGGAGAGGTCGCGCATCTCAGCTCCTTCGCCTCGCGCTGCCCGTGCGGTCCGTCGCACGCCTGCCTTCTCTCAAGATGGATTTCGCGCGGCGAATCCCCGAACTATTTCTTCTCGACATCTTCATCCCGGCCTGCCGTTTCGCTGCGCGAGGCGGGTCGCGCAGTAGTCCTGGCCCGCTTTCAATTCGTATTCGACGGTGCGCAGCGACACCCCCAGATGCTTGGCGACATCCTGCTGCGACCAGCCCTCCCAGCGCACCAGCAGCAGGATGTCGCGCCGCCGCGCCGGCATCTTCTCGAGGATTTCGTGGAGCGCCTGCAGCTGCGAGCGGTCCTCGGCCACCCGGTCCGGCCCGGCCGCGCCGTCGGGCACCAGGTCGAGCAGCACCTGCGCGTCTTCGGGGGACAGGAGCTGCTGCTGGCCGCGCCGCGCCTCGAGCGCGAAGTTGACCGCCATCCGCATCACGTAGGCCTGCGGATTGGCGATCGGCCCCTGGATCTCGCCGCGCTGCAAACGCAACCAGGTGTCGTGCAGCGCATCGTCGGCGAGCTCGTCGTTGCCCACCGTGCGGCGCAGCCGGCGCTTCAGATCGCCATAGCGCTGGACCAGGAAGCTGCGCAACAGCGGCAGAACGTCTTCGGCCATGGTCAGGGCACCGGCTGGCAGACGCGCGCCTGCGCGACCGCATCGAGCGGCAGCACGATCAGCGTCAGCGGCTGCCTGAGATCGGGCGGCGGCGGCTCGACGCGCAGCGCCGAGAGCGTCGAGATCACGGCCGCGTCGCGCTGCCGGTTGCCGGTCGATGCGAGCAGGCGCGCCTGGCGCACCAGGCCGGCGGCATCCACCTGGAAGCGCAGCATCGCGCGGTAGTCGCTGGGGGCGGTGCGCGGGTCGGCGCACAGGGCCTTCCACACCCCGGCCTGCACCGAGCCGTCGTAGCGGCGATGCAGCTCGGCGGGAACATCGCGGGTCGCGACCTCCGGAGCTGTCTTCAGCACGAAGGCCGCGATCCGGTCCCGGTGGCCCCCGACGTTCTCCGCCGTCAGGCCGGTTCCGGCGAGCAGCGCATGCAAAGCCGCCAGCGGCGTGTAGCGCCCCTGCACGGCCGCCGAGCTGCGGCCATCCACCAGTTCGTCGTCGAACAGCACCGACTGCCGGGCCGCGTTGGCGAACTGGTCGAGTGCGATGGGCAATGGCTGGGCCGGGATGTTGAATTCGATCTGCGACTCGCTCGATCCCGGCGCGGTGGTCGGGGACTCGATCGGTTGCGCATGCGCGGCGCCCGCTCCGGCCATGAGAGACAGCGAGATCAGTCTTCGTGCCAGCGCGACCACATGACCCAATAGCGGGGAACCTGCCATTTCCTGTCGCGCAGCCGTCGATTCCAGAAGGGAGGAGCGACGCGAATCGCCCGGGGCCTGAAACTTAAGGACTCAAGACGACACTTTCGTGACAGCCTGCGAGCCCGCCGATGCAAGCGCGGCGGCGAGAACCGATGTCATAAATTCCACCTAGCATGGCCGCATGAGCCTGCATCGCCCCAGCCGCCGCCAAGTCCTTCGTGGTGCGACGGCCATGGCCTTCGCGTCGTCCGTCGGCGCCAGCTTCGCCCAGGGTTCCCGCGCCGCCGAACAGCCGGCGGTCCGGGTCACGCAGCTCATGGACACGTCGCCGAGCCAGCAGGCGCTGTCGCGCGACTATGCGACCGGCTTCCGGCTCGCGTTCGCGGAGCTCAAGGCCACGACGGGCCTCAACGTGCAGCTCAAGGCCGTGGAGGTCGGCGACTCGGACGCCGACGCGCAGGCCGCGCTCAAGGCCATCGGCGAGGACAGCGCACAGGTCGCGCTGGTGGGCACCGTGGGCGAACGCCTCGCGCTCGCGAGCCTCGCGCAGGCCGACAGCGGCCGCCTCGAGATCGCGCACGTCGCGCCCTGGCTCGCCGACTCGCGCTTCGATGCGAACCCCAACCTGTTCGCCCTGTTCGCCTCGCGCGAGGACCAGATCCGGCACGTGCTCAAGAACCTCGCGACCATGGGCGTGGCCAAGATCGGCATCGTGTACCCGACCGCCGCTCACGCCACGGCGCTGCAGCCGGGCATGGCGCAGATCGCCGAGCGGCTCAAGCTCGAGGCGCAGGTGCTGACGGCGCCCAGGGGCCGCGACCTCGAAGCCTTCGGCGGCCAGCTGCCCGCCAGCACGCCCTACTTCCTGCTGTTCACGGGCGATGCCATCGAGCTGGCCCTGTTCACGCGCGGGCTCGCCAAACGGGGCGTGCAGCGCACCGTGGTGTGCCTGTCCGACGTCGACACCAACACCTTCCTGCAGCTGAGCCCCGGCAAGGGCGTGCCGATCATCTTCACGCGCGTGGTGCCCGATCCGCGCACCAGCAAGGTGGCGATCGTGCGCAGCTACCGCAACGCGCTGCAGCGCTACTTCGACGAGGACCCCTCGCCGACCAGCTTTGCCGGCTACCTCGGCGGCCGTTATGCGGGCGCCGTCATCGCCGGCGCGGGCACCGAGCCCGGGCGCGCGAAGCTGCTGACCCAATTCAAGCGCCGCGCCGCGGTGGACCTCGACGGCTGGCGCTTCGACTACGCCGGTGGCTCGCGCGCCAGCAGCCAGGTCAGCCAGATCCTGTTGAACAGCAGCGGGAACTTCGTGGGCTGAAGAAGGCGGGGCACGCGGGCACGCGCGGGCCCGCCGATCGTGACGCTAAGATGCGCGCGCGGCACGGCGACGCCGGGCCGCATGCCCGTCGGCCCCGCGCCGACACGATCGAACAGGGAGAGAAAAAATGAAATTGCTGCTGTCCACCGGCGTGCTCGCCGTCTTGCTGTCGCACGGCCATGCCTTCGCGGAATCGCTCGCGCAGTCCGCGAGCGACCCGCTCCTCGAAGCCGCTGCGTCGCAGGCCGCTTCGTCGTCCTACATCAAGAGAAGCTGGGTCGGAGCCAAGCCGCTGATGGCGTCGGACCCGAACCAGGTGATCTACCCCTCGGCCCGCTGGGAGACGCGCACACGCAGCTTCCTGACCACGGACGGCCTGCCGCCACCCGCCCAGGCCGTGGATGGCCGCGGGCTCGCGGTGGCCTTCGCCCTCAACGCCGTGCTCGACGCGACGGGTGCCAAGGACTATTTCGTCAAGCGCTGAGTCGCGATATCAGCCGGCGCGCTGGATCATCTTCCACCCGTTGCCCGACGGATCCCTGAAGCCGGCATCGACAGTGCCATAGCGCTCCACCGGCTCCTGCGTGAACTCCACGCCCTGGGCGCGCAGCCGTTCGTAGCTGGCGCGGCAGTCGTCGACGCTCAGCACCAGCGGCGGCATCGCGCCCTTGGCGACGATGGCCTGCAGCGCCTGCGCCGTGGCCGCGTCGTGCACCGGCGGCCCGGGCTTGAACAGGCCGAGCTGGAACGCCGGCTGCTCGGGATGCTGCACGGTCAACCAGCGGTAGTCGCCGTTGCCGACATCGGTGTGGACGCGAAAGCCGAGCTTGCCCGCGTAGAAGGTGAGGGCCTCCTCCTGATCGCGCACATACAGACCGACCGTTTCAATACCTTGGCTCATGGAATCTCCTGTGGTTCGGCCTCGTTTGTACCGGCCGCGGCCTGGCGGCGCTTCTCCGAAACTGCTGTCTTGGGAACGTCGATGCCACCGCGACCGCGACAAAGGCTTCATGAACGCCCGCTACGATCGCTTTGGAGGAGAAACCAATGAAAACATCGAAACGCACCTGGCGGCTGAGCTCGCTGGCGGTCCTGGGCATTGCATCCGCATTGCAGGGTTGCACAGGCATTCAGCCGGACCGTCTTCAGCCCGCGGACACGGACAAGACCGTGCTGCTCAGGGCCTCGTTTTCTTACGAAACGCTCAATCAGTTCAGCGGGATTCGTTGGCAATGGCATCTCGCACCCGGCAGATACGCGGCGTACAGACAGGATGAGGCCGGCTTGTATTACCTGGGTCCCCGTCAATGCCTGAGCCAGACGCTGATCGAACCCGGCTGGGGTGAAAGGCAGTCCAATGTCGGCAAGACTCTTGGATCGCATGGATGCGGAATCTATATACCGAAGGATCCGGCCAAGGATCCCAAAGTCTTCCTGCTGGTCGGTACGTGGCAGTTCTATCCAGAAGGAAAGGCACCGGTCGACCAGCAGCTGTATCCCGACGTCGCCACGGTCGACGCGATCACGAGGACCGTTCCCAATGCCACGCCATTGCAGGCAGGTGTGGGCGGAGCCATCGGCGGTGTCGTGGTCGGGGCCCTGGTTGCTGCGGAGCAAGGGAATTACGCCATCCACCGCGATCAACCGTCCGGGGCCGATCTGCGGCGCGCACTCTCCTGGGATTGATTCGTTTCGTCTCCGCCAGTCACGGCTTCTCCCCTGGCTCCGGCCCGCTCATTGCCGTCGTGGCCTGACGCCGCTTTTGCGAGACCGCCGTCTTCAGATCGGGCCGCTGCGAGGCACTGACGATGCAGGCCGGCACGGGCCCGAAAGCCTGCGCCTCGCCCTTGCCGCGCGTGCGCACCTCGCCCGGGCTGCCGCCCGTGATGTCGCGGAAGGTGCGCCCGAAGGTGCCGAGGCTGGACCAGCCGGTGGCGAAGGCGATGTCGGTGATGGAGAGTTCGGTTTCGCGCAGCAGCGCGCTCGCGCGTTCGATGCGGCGCGTGAGCAGGTAGCGGTGCGGCGGGGTGCCGAAGGCCTGCTTGAACGAGCGCGCGAAGTGGGCCTCGGAAACGCCACTGACCTGCGCCAGCCGCTCGACCGGCCACTCCTCGTGCGAGGCGGCGTCCATGCGGTCCTTCGCGCGCAGCAGGCGGCGCAGCAGCGCGGGGTCCTGAACGGGCGGCGCGGCATCCGCACTTGCCATGGGTGTGTCTCCTTCGATGAACATGCCGCCATGCGTCGGCACGCGGCATTGTGTCGCAGGAGCGTGCGAAGGATCTTCGCGGATGCCTACAGCGCCGGCCGCGCAGCGGATGGCGCGCGCGCATCCTTCGCCGGATTCAGGAAATCGAAGCGCGTGGCCACCGGCGAGGACTCGGGCACCACGTAGACCACGCCGCGCCGTTGTCCCAATGCGGGCTTCACGTAGGCGTCGTAGAAGGCGGCGGGCACGTTGATGCAGCCGTAGGAAATGCGGTTGTCGGCGATGGTGGGCGACGCGAGCCGCTCGAGCCGGCGGTCGGCCTTGTTGGTGGTGCGCACGCGGTGCATGGAGATCGCGGCGTCGTAGTCGACCCAGACGATGTCCTCGCCGCCCGTGTTGCGCCCCGGCTCGGAAGCGAAGCGCCCGGCCGGCGTGGTGCGTTCATGCGGACGGATCTTGGCCATGGGACGCTCGCCGATGCCCGGCACCGAATCGTCGCCGCGCGCGAGACCCAGCAGCACCGGCGATGAGCCTAGCAGCGAGCCCTTCGCGTCGAAGACGAACACGCTCGCGGCCTTCTTGTCGACCACCGCGAAGGCGCCGCCCGCGTTGTCGCGTGCCGCGACCGCGGCCTGGGCGATGCGCTGGGCATCGGTCGTCAGCGGGGCCGCGGGCATCGCGGGCGGTGCGGCAAACGCCGCCGCGCTCGCGAGCAGCAGCGCTGCCGCCGCCGCCCGCGGATACGGAATGCCTGTGTGCATCACTGAAGCCCGCGGCCTCAGTTGCGGTCGGCGCGCGCCGGACGCATCGGCTGTGCGGCGGCCATGTTGCTGCTGCCCGAGTCCTGCGACATCGCGGAGCCGCGCATCGGAGCCGGTGCCGGGGTGGCGGCCATGGTGTTGTTCTGCGGCGTGGTGCCGGTGGTGCCCATCGGGCCACCCGCGGGGCTCTGCTGGCCGGCGGCGGTGGCCGGGTTCGGCGGCGCGGTGGTAGGCGGGTTGCCCTGCGCGAAGGCAGCGCCGGCGGCGGTGAGTGCGAGGGCTGCGATCAGGTGAGACGTGCGATTCATGGAAATGCTCCTTGGGAAATCCGGCAAGGCCGGAAGGTTGAGATCCGCCGGACCGGATGCCCGACATGGATCAACTTAGGCCCCACGAAAAATCGCCAGGTCAGTTCGCGGCGCGGCCTCCTGTAGGAGCGCAACACCCCAAAACGGCACGGGCCGGGCGTGCGCGACGCCCGGCCCGTGCCGGCAAATGCCATCCGGTGGCGTTGGCTACTGCGGCTTCTTCTTCAGGCTGATGACCTGCGGCTGCGTCACTGCCTTGAGCCCGTCGATGCCGAACTCCAGGCCCCAGCCCGAACCCTTGACGCCGCCGAAGGGCACCATCGGATGGATCGCGCCGTGCTGGTTGATCCACACGGTGCCGGCCTCGATGCGCGACGCGACCGCGCGCGCCTGCTCGATGTCGGTGCCCCAGACCGAGGCGCCCAGGCCCACGTCGACGCGGTTGGCCTGCGCGATCGCGTCGTCGATGTCGCGGTAGCGGATCACCGGCAGCACCGGGCCGAACTGCTCCTCGTCGACCAGGCTCGCGCCGTCCGCGATGTCGGTGACCAGCGTGAGCGGATAGAAGTTGCCGGCGCCCGCGCGCGGCTCGCCGCCGCAGACGATGGTCGCGCCGCCGGCGCGCGCCTCGTCGACCAGCCGGCGCACCTTGTCGAACTGCATGCGGTTCTGGATCGGGCCCATCGCGATGCCGGGCTGCGCGCCGTCGCCCATCGGCATGGCCTCGGCGATCGCCTTGAGCTCGGCCACCACCGCGTCGTGCAGCGCATCGGGCACGTACAGCCGCTTGGCGCAGGCGCAGGTCTGGCCCATGTTGAGGAAGGCGCCCCAGAACAGGTCCATGGCAATGGCCTTCGGGTCGGCATCGGGCAGCACGATGGCGGCGTCGTTGCCGCCGAGCTCGATGGTGGTGGGCGTGAGGTTGCGCGCCGCGGCGGCCGCGATCTTCGCGCCGGTGGCGCTCGAGCCGGTGAACATAATCTTGTCGACGTCGGGGTTCTCGACCAGCCAGCCGCCGACCTCGCCGGTGCCGCTGATGGTGTTGAGCACGCCGGGCGGCAGCACCTCGGCGATCAGCCGCACCATCTCGAGCGTGCCGATGCTGGTGTACTCCGAGGGCTTGATGACCACCGTGTTGCCCGCGCGCAGCGAGGGCACGATCTGCCAGATGGCGATCAGCAGCGGCCAGTTCCACGGCGCGATCGCCGCGATCACGCCGAAGGGCTTGCGATGCATCTCGTCGCGGCGCGTGGCGTCCTCGAACACCACGTCCACCGGCATCTCGAGGCTGGCCGGCACCTGGGTCCAGGCCTCGCAGCCGAACAGCTCGAAGCGCGCGCCCGGCACCTCGGTGGGGCCGACGCCGCCCAGCGGCTTGCCCTGCTCGCGCGTGACCCAGCCGGCCAGGTACTCGGCATTGCCGTGCAGCACCTCGGCCACCTTCATCAGCAGCGCGCGACGCTCGGCGTCGGGGCGCGCGGCCCAGGCCGGCTGCGCCTTGCGCGCCGCGCGCACGGCCTGCTCGACCTGCTCGGCGCTGGAATGCGGCACGAGGCCGATGGCTTCGCCGGTGGCGGGGTTCTTCGATTCGAAGCTGCGCTCCGACGTGACCGGACGGTTGTCGACGGTGTTGGGGTAGGTTTGAAGGCTCATGGGGCGCAGTCTGCGAGCCCGCCGCCTTCATGGCATCGCGAACATTCGCGACGGGGTATTCCCGGGGCCGTCCCCAGCGCCCAACGCGCATCCCCCTGCGGCAAACCCTATCGCGAAAGCTCGCGATAGCCAGGCGCGCGGGCGCTTTCCAGAATCCCGAGGGCCGCTGCCCTGCCCTCGCCGGCCCCGGCCCCCTCACAACAACCGACAAGAAACCAGGAGTCACGATGCCCCACCGCCTTCCGCTCGCTCTCACCGGCCTTCGCCCGCCTGCGCGCCTCGCGCTGCTGCTGGCCGGCTGCGCCCTCGCCGGCGCCGCCGCGGCCCAGGCCGTGGACGGCGCGCGCATCGCGGCGGCCGACCGCGAGCCGGGCAACTGGATGAGCCACGGCCGCACCTACGACGAACAGCGCTTCAGCCCGCTCGCGAAGATCAACGACCGCAACGTCGGCAAGCTCGGCATGGCCTGGACCTACAAGCTCGACGTCGACCGCGGCGTGGAGGCCACGCCGATCGTGGTCGACGGCGTGATGTACACCACCGGCGCCGAGAGCATCGTCTACGCGCTCGACGCGCGCAGCGGCAAGCTGCTGTGGCGCCACGACCCGAAGGTCAATGCCGAGTCGCTGAGCCAGGGCTGCTGCGACGTGGTCAACCGTGGCGTGGCCGTGTGGAAGGGCCGGGTCTACGTCGGCGCCTTCGATGGCCGGCTGATCGCGCTCGACGCGCGCACCGGCGAGCAGGTCTGGTCGGTCGACACCGTGCTCGACAAGACCAAGAGCTACACCATCACCGGCGCGCCGCGCATCGTGAAGGGCAAGGTGCTGATCGGCAACGGCGGCGCCGAGTTCGGCGTGCGCGGCTACGTCACCGCCTACGACGCCGAGACCGGCCAGCAGGCCTGGCGCTTCTTCACCGTGCCCGGCGACCCGGCCCAGCCGCCCGAGAACAAGGCCATGGCCATGGCGATGAAGACCTGGTCGGGCAACGGCTGGGTCAAGTGGGGCGGCGGCGGCACGGCCTGGGACTCGATGGCCTACGACCCCGAGCTCAACCTGCTGTACATCGGCACCGGCAACGGCTCGCCGTGGAACTACCAGTTCCGCAGCGAGGGCAAGGGCGACAACCTGTTTCTGTCGTCGATCGTCGCGCTCGACCCCGACACCGGCGACTACGTCTGGCACTACCAGACCACCCCCGCGGATCGCTGGGACTACACCGCCACCCAGCACATCGTGCTGGCCGACCTGCGCATCGACGGCAAGCTGCGCAAGGTGCTGATGCAGGCGCCGAAGAACGGCTTCTTCTACGTGCTCGACCGCACCGACGGCAAGCTGATCTCGGCGAAGAACTACGTGCCGGTCAACTGGGCCTCGCACATCGACCTGAAGACCGGCCGGCCGGTGGAGACCGGCGCCGGCAACTACGGGCCCGGCGAGCAGAAGAAGCTGGTGATCCCGGCCTTCCTCGGCGGCCACAACTGGCACCCGATGTCCTTCAACCCGAAGACCGGCCTCGTCTACCTGCCCGCGCAGGAGACCATGGCCGAGCTCGAGGCGCAGAAGGAACCGCTGTTCCTGCCGACCAAGTCGGTGGTCAACCTCGGCCTGGAGGTGCCCGAGCTGCCCGAGGACCCCAAGATCGAGGCCCAGATCCGCGGTGCCTGGAAGGGCCGCCTGCTGGCCTGGGACCCGGTGCGCCAGAAGGCCGCGTGGTCGCACGACTACGCCAGCGCCTGGAACGGCGGCACCCTGAGCACCGCGGGCAACCTCGTGTTCCAGGGCACGGCCGACGGCCGCGCCGTGGCCTACGCGGCCGACAACGGCAAGCAGCTCTGGCAGAGCCCCGTCAACAGCGGCGCCATGGCCGGCCCGATCAGCTACGAGGTCGACGGCGAGCAGTACGTGAGCTTCATGGTCGGCTGGGGCGGCGCCTTCCCGCACATCACCGGCCCGATCTCGCTGAGCGCCCGCGTGCGCCCCGAAGCGCGCGTCGTCACCTTCAAGCTCGGCGCCAGCCAGAAGCTGCCGCCCGCCAAACTCGCGCCCGCGCTGCCGCGCGCCGCCGACGTGCCGCCGCTGACCGCCTCGGCCGAGCAGATCAAGCAGGCGCGCCTGATGTTCAACGGCCTGTGCGGCTCCTGCCACGGCCTCAATGCCGTCAGCGGCGGCGTCGTGCCCGACCTGCGCTACATGAAGCCCGAGCAGCACGAGCTGTTCGCGGCCACCGTGAGCGGCGCGCGCATCAACCGCGGCATGCCCGGCTTCGCGGGCGTGCTCAAGCCCGAGGACATGCAGCTGCTGCACCAGTACGTCATCAAGCGCACGCACGACCTCAGCGCGGAGATCGCGGCCGCCCGGCCGGCCGCCAAATAGGCAAACCCCATGCCGACGCCCTGCCCGGACTGGCTATCATCCGGCCGACCTGGATGTGCAGTCGGAGATGGGCGCATGAACGACGAAGAGCTGATGGCCGCGCAACGCCAGTTGCGCCGAAGCCTGCTGGATGGCCACGGCGCCCTGCGCTGGCGGCCCGCGCGCGACCTGGCCGCGCACCTGCTGCTGCATCTCGACGAACCCGACGACTGCTGGCGCTTCGCCGCCGGCTGGCTGCGCGAGGCCTTCGACGCCGACCGCGTCGACTGCGGCTTCGGCCGCCCCGAAGAAGCCTGCTACCGCCCCCAGGCCGAGGCCCTGCGCCGCGACCGCGACGTGCCCTCGGTCATCGGCCTCGCCATCGACGCCGCCGACTGCGGCGTGCAGACCGTCTGGCATGCGCACGGCGTCGTGGTGCTGCGCGACGTCGAACAGGAGCGCCGGCTCGGCCACGGCACGCGCGCCGAGCTGCTGCGCATGGGCACGCGCGTGAAGATGGCCGCGCCGATCATGGACCGCGCGCGGCCGCTGGGGCTGATGTGCGTCGACTGGATGGATGCCTGCGAGCCGGCGCGCGACGAGCGCTGGGCGCGCTTCGAGGAGATTGCGGCGGTGGTGCTCGGGCCGGTGATGAGCGCGGCGCAGCGCATGGCCAGTGGTGCGCAGCGGGACGTGGGCCGGCCGGTGCATGGCGGGGATGCGATCGATCTGCTCGAGAGCCTGACGCCGGCCGAGCGCACCGTGGCGCGGCTGGCTGTCGATGGGCTGAGCTACAAGGAGATCGCGCGGCGGCTCAATCGGTCGTTCTCGACGGTGGATCACCAGTTGCGCAGTGCGCGGAGCAAGCTGGGGGTGAGTTCCACGGCGCGGTTGGTGAATTTGATGTCGGGGACGCGGTCGCATTGAGCGACGTAGCTGCGCGGTATCGCCGTGATGCTGCCATCTCTGCCAGCTGAGGTTCGAATTCGCGGCTCGCTGATCGAGGTGAACTTGGGCACAGTCGACCGCCCGAGTTCGGCCAGGGCCGGTCCTTGCGCATGTCGGCCCAATTTCGTTGACCGAAGGCGCATTCCTCAAGCAGCATAGCCACGCCCTTTCCTGAGATGAGTATTAAAGTCACCTTCGCCTACGGTATCGTGGTGCGCCAAGCCGCCTTGGCTACTCGCGGCATCACGAAAGCGAGTGCTCGAAGGAAGTGTTCGAGGCCGACCGCCCGATGGCCGAGGACGGCGAGTTGTTGTCGTCGGACCGTCCTTCGGCGGGGAGGCATGCAAGGAGTTCATACGACGCTTGGAGTCCCTCGGGCTTGTCTACTTCGACGATTTCTTTGACTTGATGCTGAGCCATCCCAACTGGTTGATTTTTTCGGCGAGCGGCGATGGCTTTTCCAAAGACTGACCACGGCCAAGAGCAACCAATTGCCTAGGACTCCCAGTGCCTCGAAAAATGAAAACCATAGCCCGCGACATTGCCAAGTTCGCACCCGATGACGATGGCGACTGGCGCCGCCTGGACGTGCTGCTGGATGAACTTTGGCAAGCAGGCTCGCCAGAACAGGCAATCCCCGAAATGCTGAGTGTCTTTGAGCGCTATCCCGAGGAAGACGGACACGGAGTGATGTGGAGTCTCGTTCACGGGTTGGAAAAGCTTCCGAACTACGAGTCCGCGCTTCTTTCTTCTCTGGCACGCCAGCCAAGCGAACTCGGGATCGTCATGGTCGGTCGCATGTTGAACTCCGGCGTTACATCGGTCGACGGCGTTTCTCTGCTACTCACGCTGCAGGAAATCAGTAGCACTGCGACCTCTACGCACATCAAGGAGATAGCGCACAGCGTGTTGTCACGGCCGCGTTGATACTCGCACCGCTTTCTCTCTTTCTTCGACATCGGCGCGACCACCGACAGTCGGGCAAAAGCAGCCGACCGGCTACGGCTCAGAATTCGTGGGATAGCGGCCGATTGCCACGGCCGCGGACAGGAGAAGCCGCTTTGCGACAAGACATCACCCTGAATATTCCGTATGACCTTTCCAACGAGGAGTGGGAGAAGGTCGCGGCCGTCTATGCATCGCTGGATGGCTGGCTAGGCGACCAAGACGGCCCGGCTTGGTACGGTCGAGAGGGTGATGCGCGCTACATCGGCTCCTCGGTCGAACCCAGCGGTATTCAATTTTTTGGCGAGGTCGAGACGCTTTTTTGGACCGGGTGGCTCACAGTTCTGTGCGCCAGAATGTCCTTGGCATTGGGGCGCGAGGTCCACGACGCCGAGGTCTAAATTCGGCCAACAGCGGTCGTTCAATACAAGCTGTCAATCAAACCAAGAATCGCAACTTCGATGAGTCACCTCACCATTTCGAGCATCCACTGGCTTTGAGATAGCGGGGACGCCAACGTTACGCTTTCCAGCGATGTGGCCACGGTGGTGGCCTTCTGCTTTCAGTGCTCTTACAAGGTTGGCCAAACAGTTCCCAACCTGTTGCATCCGGTCATGGTTAGCGAATTGGAGTCTCAGTACCTGCGAGACTGGCCGGCAGATGAGAAAGCGCTTGCTAGTGCAGAGCAACTGGAGTGTCACGGGAGCTACAGGTATCGCGGTTGCGGCGAAGTAGTCGATCAAGCTGAGGGACTGGTCCGGGCGCGCGGCTTCGTCTTCCACTTCGGGGATGTCCCGGCTGGTGCAGAAACTGTCCGATTTCAGTTTGACCGACTGGACCTTTGGTGAGCACAAGTGTGAGCAGATAAGCGACGGCTTTGCGACCGGCTACAGTCGGCCAACACCAGATGTTCGACCACGACCCCAAGACTGAAGAACAGGAATGTCGATGCAATTTACGTCAGCTGACGAGTTCCGGGTGGAAAAGGAACCTCTTATCAAGCTTCTTGGGGTGCTGTCTCAATGTGGCGAGGTCGTTTCGAAGTTTTTAAAGCCAAAACCCTCCATCCGGGGTCGCGACGACGCTCAGCGGCTGGCCGAGTTTCTGGAGCGCTTCAGCGACCTTGCGACGCAGACACCACTCGGGCATGTTGAGCGAGAGTACGGACCCTTCTCAGTTCTGAATCGGTTCGAGTTCGAGGGCTCATTGGTGTCGGTTGTTCTTGACGGGGGATGTCACCGGGCGACCGCCGGGCTGACTGTGGAGGATGCCCGGAGGATCGTCGCCCAGGCCCTGGACGCCACGTTCCCCGCTCCGTTCTCAGACCTGCTCGCATACCGCTTCGACAGCCTCGATTGGTGCGAGTTGACGCGAACGTCGACCCTCTCCTCTGCATATGTGGTCTGGCAGAGCCCGCGGAACCTGTGGTGGGTGCTTTGCGTTTCCGACATTGACTGAATCTGCATGCGCCGGACCGATGGTTCAGGCCGCAGGAGGAATGCCGGCCGTGTGGCACAGTTCGGCCAGAAGCGGTCATCCGTGATGCGTTTCAGCTTCTCCACGCAACCATTGCATTGTTGAACAAAGGGATGGGCTTAATGACTCGGTACGTTTACGCGGGAGTTCTTTTTGTGTCGATAATGGGGGCAGGTTGCGCGACCACCTCTCCAGCACAGGTCTCCAACAATCAAAGAACAACAGATGCCCAATTGGCGCAGCAGTACAGGCAGCAGCCATTTGCTCATGCGATGCGAGCTCCAAATGAAGACGTCAGCCAGGCACGAACCCGTATCAATGCATGGGTTCGATTCAATCTACAACGGGCGCTTGACTACAAGGCGCAGGGTAGCACCGACGCGGCTCTATTCCATCTGGATTCCGCCCGTTACGCGCTGCGTTGTGTGACATCTCCACTTGCGAACGACGAGCATGGCAATCCTGCCGTCTATCAAGGGCGGTCTCCAATTCAAGACAGAGATCGTGGAACGCACGTGTGGCGAGATAGGGTAGACGAAGATATCGACCGAATTTTCTCTTCTGGGGCAGTACCAGTTGGCGATATGCTCAAGATGTACGGAATCGACGCGCCTGATGGCCCAGTCAATAGGCCCGACCAACTTCCCAGAATCACGCCGCAATAGTTCGAGTCAAAGATAATTTTTCTAACGAGCATCGGCTGTCAGATTCAGAATCCGGCCAGAACGAGACATTCCCGATGAGTATTCAACTGCCTGCTGTCTACCGAGTCTTCATTGCCACGACTGGGCTGTTCGAGGGCTTCGTTTCCGTGGCCGACGAGGAGCACCGCATCATCCTCTGGGGCGAAGACGAGGCGACTACCGCCAATTCTGAGTTGCACGTCAGCGAGTACGCTCCGGCATTCGTGGGCTTCGCCGGAAACGGTGGCAACGGGATCTACGCTTTTGATAAAACCGGCGCGGTTTTCATGCTGCCGATGATCGGCATGGATTCAAGCGCCGCCATCAGGCGGGCGGACGATTTTCTCGAGCTTGCGCGAGGTTTTCAGCGACCGACGTCACCCGCCGGATGACTGGTTTGCGGAGACCCTGAACTTCTGCTTTGGGCCCGCAGCGGAAGTAGCCAAGCCCCGATAGCAGACGCTCAACGCCGTAGTTGACTGGCGTTGCGGATCTGGCCGCTTGGTCCAACCAGTGAAGAAAAATGCTTACGCGGTTTAGGTCCGAATTCGGCATCGTCCGGACTGAACATCGGACCGGCCGGCGCTCGGTGCGGTTGTAGCGGTGGAGAATTCACCACCGTTGTGCTGCACACCATGTCCGTCACGGTCTGTCGCAGCGGGTGAAAAGACAGAAGGACCGTGTCGATGACAAGAGGAAGGAAGAGAAAAATTGGCTGGCGAGTGAAGGCAGCCGCAAGCCCTCCTGTCAGAAGCCAGAGCAGTCTTATGCTGGGTCTTGCTATGCACTGCAGGGCGGAGAGTTCTGGGCCAGATTTCAGCGAGATCACGGTGATGGAAGTGATCACTCGGCCGATTGCGTAGTTTCTATTGGAGAGCCCGGCCCAGTGATATGCGATAAAAAGCAAGAGGGCTACCATCATCGTGATACTGGGTGCGTATGACTGACCTTCGATGGCCACGGTCAAGACAAGCACCACCGCAAGCAGTAGCAAGAAGTCGACGGCAAACGCAATCACACGACGCTCCATCGAGGCTAGATGTGTCCGAACAGTCATTGGAGCGTGCTGCTTTTGGTGAAGGGAAATCGATGCGGGACGAGATCGATCTTGATGCAGGTCGTCTACTCGTGAACGACTGGCTTCGGGCGGAATCCGAACGATCCTCGAACGACTGGTGCTGGTCGGTTGTAGTCGAAAGATGGTCGGAGACGCGAGGTTCGTTGCATTCCCATTGACTTTCTCACACGCGGAACTCCAACGAATACGGCCAGTGGCGCATTGTTCAATTTAAACGTCTCCTGATCCAGCAAGACTTGGCCTTCCGCGCCGTATAAGTACAAGGATCGCGCCCCCAGAAAGCAGCGCGAACATGCCGTACTCGAAGCCATGAAGATACAGGGCCAGCGCTCCCAGAATGAAGCCCAAACTCAAGCTTGACGACTCCTCGCACTTGTACTCGGCCAAGAGTGCCATCAATATGGACCAAATTGCAAAGCAGACCGAGTACACGAAAGTCCATTGAAGGACACGGTCATCCGTGAGATCGAGAAGACCGCGCGACCGCCATTCGGGCAGTTGACCTGCAGGCGGCGCATTTACCAAACCCAGTCGATCCATCCAGCTGAGGAGATGGCCGAATCCCGGTATGCGCGCACGCTGGAGTTCCGTATATCCGATAGTGGCAAGGAATCCTGCAATACCAAAGAACACCGAAAGGACGCCAAAGCGATTTCTTGCTTCCATGGGGATATGGCCTGACGTGAGGTTACTCGAATGCTGTTGGCAAGGATACGAAGGTCCGGTTTGGCCGCAAGCGGCCTGCCGGAGGGATGCTAGTGCGGCTTGCTTCATTGAGGAGCGCGGTATGCCTTGATCACCGACATGTGGGTCCCACCGTGATGCCGCCTGTCGAGCTGCTGAGCGTCTCCTCCTCTCGAGCATCCACGGCTCGGAGCATGGGACCGAAGACCACCGGATCGCCGTCGACGAGGTCTCGTTTCTACGGTTCTCGCGACGTGTTGTCCTTGCTGACGTCGTCCAGCAGTTCATCAACAGTATCGAACGACATCGTTTCTGCATCCACGTCTCGCGCTGCGATCGCAAGGTCATCGAAACCAAGTTGTTCGTCGAGCTGAGCATGGATCCAGCAGTCGGGGAACTGGCGTGGCGCTTCGAAGCGCAGAAGTGTCGCCTCAGCGAACACGACGACTGACTTCAAGACCAGGTCGGATCGCAGGCTGGTGGATTCCTTCACTGGCTCGTCACCAACGGCCGCTTCGATTTCACCAACGATCTGGTCGATGATCAGGCCCCATTGCGTTGGCGACACGCCGAGTATCTGGTCGATGCGGTGCAGCAGAACTTTAGCGTCCGGCGCTCCGCCGTCCTCGAGTTCAGGATCGACGTTGACCCAAACGTCAGCTTGCGCCGCCAACACTCGAGCCCGGCCAACGACGATGTCCTCGCGCACCTCGACATCGGTGAGCATCCCGCTGCTTGCGATCGCTTCTTTGAATTCGTGGATCATTCCATCTTCCCGCGTGAAACTGTCGTTCGAGTCTGCTTCCGGCCGATCGTACCCATTCGTGCCAGGTCCATCCCGCGATAACGGGCCGCGAACCCGCGGCCCGCAGACCAGCACTTACCTGCCGGTCTCGAGCGCGCCACGTCGCGCCATCTCGCTCAACTGAAACAGCTCCCCGGCCTTGCGCGCGAGTTCCGCCGCGAGCCAGAGAAGGTTGTCCAGCTGGCGAGGCCCGTCACCGCTGCACCAATTGATGTCCTTTCCGTGGGAGGCCCACAGAAGCGCTTCGAGTTGGGAGAGGGTGTTTTCAAGGAGATCCGCCGGGGCCTGGGCGTTTTCTCTGGGGGATACCGGCGTGCGACGCCGGGCTATAGTCTTGGTAGCCATTTTTGTGCGGTTCCTTTCGGGGGTGTGCACGAACTTGGTTAGACGGCCGGGGTGCTCGTTACACCTCGGCCGTCGCCTTTTGATACCTCGCATCCGCATCGCTGCTTTCGCAACGACGACCTGCCGCGAGGCGGGCAGCCTTCAAATATCTCAGTGGATTGGTGTGTTGCGCCTTTCTTCTCCCCTAGGTGGGGTAGCGAGTGAGAGGGGCATCCGCTCTAGGGAAGAAGTGGGCGGGTCGCGGCGCCGTTGAGCATGAAGTTGCGGTAAGCGCCAATAAATACAGCTTCTATAGTGCGCGGAGCACGGGCCTCAAAGAGGTCGTGGCGTGCGGGTCCCGATCGGCGAGAACGCCGCCGAGATGATTCTCCGTGGTCACCGCCTCTTCGGCGATCGCGTTATGGAACACGCGCGCGGTATTGCGCGTGGTGCGGAACATCGGATTGGTGTCTCGCCGAAGTCGCGCCATAGCGCCGCAACACTACACGCCACACCATGCCAGAAGCCCTGATCGACGCGGCAGCGGGAAGAAGTACATGCGAGGAACTTCGCAATCGAGGGCTCTTGAAACTGTCCACAGTTTCGCGGCAAGAACAAAAGCGGGACTGTGCCCCCTAGCGTGCGAGTCCAAACCAGATTGCCCATAGGCAAAAGGCAATCATCAGCGAACACAGGATGGCGCGAGTCCATCCCCATACTTGGTATGCCATCGAGTGCGGTTCGATCGATACCGGCCGAGGGAAAGCGACCCACGGCGCAATCAGAGCAAAGTAGCCGAACATCAATACGTAGATGATCAGGCCCACCACGGGATCAGTGGATGGATACGCCCTGCCAACAACCACCAAGGTGAGACCCACAGCCGCCAACACTCCGAGGAACCGCCATCCATTGGGGCGCTGAAAAAGCTTGGTCAAACGGCTGGCGTAGCCTGCGTAGAGCTTTGGTGTCGGCATTGGGTCAGCATGGATTTGTATGACTGCATTCTGTTGGAGGAACTCCCTCAGGCCCCCTCACCGACTCAATCCGACCGCTTCACCATTTGCCAAGAAATCTGCGGCGCCCGAACGCTCGCGCACACCGGGCCTCCGTCCTTCATCGTTCCTTCGATGCGTGCCTCGATCGCGGCATTCGGGTCGCCCGCCGCGCGTTCCACCAGCGCGATCGGAATGTCGGCCAGCTTGATCTTCGCCCTTCGTTCCCACGGCGTGCCCATCTGGCCTGCGTAGAAACCGGAGTTCACGTACACGAATCGGTCCGCGGGCGTGCCTTGCGCGAAAGGGCCCCGGAAGTTCGGGGCCCCATCGGCAAGCGAAGGGCCAAGTGTCAACGTGACGGCGAACGACACCGCGTCCGCCGTCGCGAGGAATGGCTTCACCAGTTCGTCGCGGCCGCGCTGCACGGCGAAGTCGACGCCTGGCGGCGGCGACAGCACGGTGAGGATGAGTTGAAGGTTTGCTGAGTGGTCGGCCTGCATGGGCCGCAGTTTAGAGCCGGGTCGTCATGCGGCACGCGCCAGTGGCTGACGTGCCAGCTCGAGTTCCCGCAGCAGCTCTTGCCGCACCACGGCCGCCTTCCTGGCCTGCGCCTCGCGCACATGGCCGTACCCCCGGATGCTTTGAGGCAGCGAAGCCAGCTTCGTCACGATGGGCAGGGTCTCGGCACGCAAGTCGGACAGGGCAGCACGCATGTCGTCCTCGTACTGCGCCAGCAGCTGACGATCAAGCACACGCTCCGCCGCGTTGCGGAACGGGTCGAGCCAGGTCCCTCTCAGGCCGCGTAGCCGCGCCATGCACTTCATGGCCAGAAGCACCCATGGGCCCACGTCACCCTTCACGGGCTTGCCGCTGTGCGGATCCTTGCGCGCGAACGGCCAGACCCCGAGGTGAAAGCGCAGCCGGACGGGGCCCTCGAACTCCTGCGCCAGCGCCGATCGGAAGTCGGGGTGCGTGAACAGGCGGGCAACCTCCCACTCGTCTTTCGTCGCCAGCAGCCGGTGGTGGTTGTGCGCCACGGCCCTGGCCAGGGCGTCGCCCGCATGGAGGCCGGCTTCCAGCTGACGCGCCTTCTCCACCAGCTCCTTGTAGCGCCGCACATGCAATTCGCCGCTGTGGGCACGCAGGTGCTCGATGCGGTGCGCGACGGTCTGGTCGAGTCCCCGGGTCTGCCGCGGCATGAAGGTGATGACCTGCGTCGGTTGCTCGGCCTTCAGGTGGCGCTCGACCGCCGGCTGGTCATGGGCAACGCGTCGCCCCCAGAGGAAGGCCTCCTTGTTCATGGCCACGGCCACGCCGTTGAGCTCGATGGCCCGCTCGATCGCGGCCCGTCCCAAGGGAATGAAACCACGTTGCCAGGCCAGGCCCAGCATGAACATGTTGATGCCGATCGGATCGCCGACCAGCGCGGTGGCCATGCGTTCGCCATCGATCAGTACGAGATCGGCCGTGCCCGCGGCCGCCTCGATTCGCTCGATCAGCATCTTCGGGTCGAGCTGCCAGTCGGGATTGCGCGCGAAATCGCTGGTCGGCACGAGGCCGGTGCTCACTACCGCGCGGCCGCGACCGGCCGGCAGCCGCGTCAGCGATTCGTCCGAGGCCGCGACGACGAGGTCGCAGCCGATCAATGCATCGGCCTCGCCCTCGGCGATGCGCGTGGCATGCAGCATCCCCGGGTCGGGCGCGAACCGCACGTGCGAGGTCACGGCACCGTACTTCTGCGAGAACCCGGTGACATCGAGGTTGGAGCTGTAGCGGCCCTCCAGATGAGCGGCCACGGCCAGGGTCTGGCCGATGGTCACCACGCCCGTGCCGCCGATGCCGGAGATCAACACGCTGCACGCGCGTTGCAGCGGCGCGATGTCGGGCTCGGGCAGCGCCTGCGTGTACGGGCGCGGCGATGCCGCCTGTGCCTCGACGCGCGCCGCGGCACGGCGCGGCTTTCCGCCCTCGACGCTGACGAAGCTGGGGCAGAAGCCCTCCACGCACGAGTAGTCCTTGTTGCAGCTTCCCTGGTTGATGCGGCGCTTGCGGCCGAGCTCGGTCTCGAGCGGCTCGATCGACATGCAGTTCGAAGCCACGCCGCAATCGCCGCAGCCCTCGCACACGGCCGGGTTGATGAACAGGCGTCGGTCGGGATCGGGCAGCTTGCCGCGCTTGCGCAGCCGGCGCCTTTCCGCCGCGCAGGCCTGGTCGTACAGGATCACCGAGACACCGGGGTATTCGCGGAACTCGCGCTGCACGGCGTCGAGGGCCGTGCGGTCATGCACGGCCACGCCCTCGGGCAGCTTCACCGCGGCATAGCGCCGCGGCTCGTCCGTGACGACCGCCATCTTGAGGATGCCCTCCGCCGCGAAGCCCGCGAGGATCTGCGGCGGGCTGAGATTGCCCTCGACCGGCTGCCCTCCGGTCATGGACACGAAGCCGTTGTACAGCACCTTGTAGGTGATGGGCACCTGCGCCGCGACGGCCTGCCGAATCGCCAGGTAGCCCGAGTGCGCCAGCGTGCCGTCGCCGATGTTGGCGAACACATGGCGCTCGGCGGTGAAGGGTTGCTGGCCGAGCCACATCACGCCTTCGGCACCCATGTGCGACCAGGTGGTGGTCTGCTGCGGGTTCACCAGCAGCGCCATGCTGTGGCAGCCGATGCCGGCCAGCGCGCGGCTGCCTTCGGGCACCTTGGTCGAACGGTTGTGCGGGCAGCCCGAGCAGAAGCCGGGAACACGGTTCGGCCCCGGCACCTTCGCGGATGCGCTTGCGCACTGCGCGGGCACGGGCACCTCACGGCCCAGCACGCGCGCCAGCACTTCCGTCACCCGTATCGGCGAGATCTCGCTGGCATTCGGAAAGGCGACGTCGGCCGGACCCGACTCGAAGAGCCCGCCTTCGAACAGCTTGCCCACCAGGCGCGGTGCATTCGCGCGGCCATAGAGGATGGTGCGCACCTGGTCTTCGAGGATGGGCCGCTTCTCCTCGACCACGACGATGGTGTGCAACCCTTGCGCGAACTCGCGCACGATCTCCGGATCGAGCGGCCAGACCAGTCCGATCTTCAGCAGCTTCAAGTCGGCGAACCCACCCACGGTTGCTTCACTCTCGCGCCCCAGGGCCTGCAATACGTCCTGCCAGGCCTTGCCCGCCGCGATGACGCCGACACCCGCGCCGGCCGGGTCCGCGACGATGCGATTGAGCCGGTTCGCCCGGGCATAGGCGAGCACCGCGGCATGCTTGTGGTTGTAGAGCCGGTCCTCCTGCGGAAGCGGCATGTCGAAGCCGCGGATGTTGTAGCCCGCGCCGAACGGGTCCACCGGCCGGCTCGGGGCCTCGGGCACGGTGATGACGGGAGCGTCGGCACCCACGTAGACCGAGCCCCCGCCCTCGACGACGTCGGTCACGACCTTCATGCCCACCCAGCAGCCCGAGAAGCGGCTCATGGCGATGCCGTGCAGGCCGTAGTCCAGCAGCTCCTGCGTGTTGGAGGGATAGAGCACCGGCATGCCGACCGCCATGAGGATCGGATCGGAGAAGTTGGCGACCGAGGAGCTCTTCGCCCCATGGTCGTCGCCCGCCAGGCACAGCACACCACCCTTGGGCGAGGTGCCGGCCTGGTTGGCGTGCCGAAGCACGTCGCCCGAACGGTCCACGCCCGGGCCCTTGCCGTACCAGATGCCGAACACGCCATCCACCCGCGCGCCCGGAAAAGTCCCCACGTACTGCGAGCCCCAGATGGCGGTGGCGGCCAGGTCCTCGTTGAGGCCGGAGCGGAACACCACGTTGGCGGCCTTCAGTTGCTTCTCGGCGGCCCACAGTTCCATGTCGTAGCGGCCCAGTGGCGAACCGCGATAGCCCGAGATGTAGCCTCCCGTGTTCCATCCGGCCGCGGCATCGCGCGCGCGCTGCTGCAGCGGCAGGCGCACCAGCGCCTGGATGCCGGTCATGTAGACCCAGCCATCATCGACGCCATAGCGGTCTTCGAGCGCCGCGACGTCACGTACCAATGCAATGTTCAAGATCCGTCTCCTGTGGGGTTTCAGTGCTGGGCGGCCGGCACGTCGCTGCCGCTGCGGCCCACCAGGAATTGCAGGTCGCAGCCGTCATGGGCCTGGTTGACGGTGTCGACGTACAGCCTGACGTAGCCTCGGGTGGCCACGGCGGCAGGCGGCTTCCACGCGGCCAGCCGCTGCTGCAACTCCTGCTCGGACACGAGCAGCTCGAGCCGCCGGGCCTCGACGTCGAGCTCGATCAGGTCGCCGTCGCGCACCACGGCAAGGGCGCCGCCCACGGCCGCCTCGGGCGACACGTGCAGCACCACGGCCCCGAACGAGGTACCGCTCATGCGGGCGTCCGAAATGCGGACCATGTCCGTCACGCCCTGCTTCAGCAGCTTGGCGGGAATGGGCAGCATCCCCAGTTCCGGCATGCCCGGAAAGCCCTTGGGACCGCAGTTCCGCAGGACCATGACCGAGTCCGCATCGATCTCGAGATCGGGATCGTCGACACGCCGGCTCAAATCGTCCTGGTTCTCGAACACCACCGCGCGGCCCCTGTGCTTGAGCAGGCGCGGCTCGGCGGCCGAAGGCTTGATGACGGCGCCGTTCGGGCACAGGTTGCCGCGCAGGATGGCCACGCCCGAGGTCGCCATGAAGGGCTTCGCCACGCTGTGGATCACGTCCGGGTTCCAGCAGACGGCGCCGGCGTTGTTCTCGGCCAGCGTCTTGCCGGTGACGGTCAGCGCATCGCCATGCAACAGGCCCGACTCGCACATGTCGCGCAGGATCACGGGCAGCCCGCCGGCCTCATGGAAGTCCTGCATCAGGTAGCGGCCCGAGGGCTGGAGGTTGAGCAGCGTGGGCACGTCGCGCCCGACCCGGTGCCAGTCCTCGATGTCGAGCGGGACCTCCATGCGCCGCGCCACCGCCGTGAGGTGGATGACGGCATTGGTCGATCCGCCGATGGCCGCGTTGACCGCGATGGCGTTCTCGAAGGCTTCGCGGGTCAGCACCTTGTCGAGCCGGAGGTCCTCGCGCACCATGTCGACGATGCGGCGGCCCGCCATGCGCGCCAGCACGCGGCGCCTGGCATCCACGGCGGGAATCGATGCGTTGTCGGGCAGCCCCACGCCGAGCGCCTCGACCATCGAAGCCATCGTCGATGCCGTTCCCATCACGTTGCACACGCCCACCGAGCGGGTGAGGCAGCCCTCGGCTTCCTCGAAGTCCTCGTTGACGGCGCGGCCGGCGCGCAGGTCCGCAGCCAGGTTCCATGCATCCTTGACGCCGAAGGACTTGCCGCGAAAGCTGCCGTCGAGCATGGGCCCGCCGGACACGCCGATGGTCGGCAGGTTGACGCTGGCGGCGCCCATCAGCAGCGCGGGCGTCGTCTTGTCGCAGCCCATCAGCAGCAGCACGCCATCGAGCGGGTTGGCGCGCAGCGTCTCCTCGACGTCCATGCTGCACAGGTTGCGCAGCAGCATGGCCGTGGGCCGCGTCAGCATCTCGCCGGGCGAGATGACCGGGAACTCCATCGGCACGCCGCCCGCCTCGAGGATGCCTTCGCGCACATGCTGCGCCAGATCGCGGAAGTGCGAATTGCACGGCGTGAGATCGGACCAGGTGTTGCAGATGCCGATCACCGGCCGCCCGTCGAAATGATCCATCGGCACGCCACGGCTGCGAACCCAGCCCCGGTTTGCGAAGTTCCTCGCGCCCCGGCCTTCGAACCAGGCTTGCGACCGCAGCCTGCGCTTTTCTTCATCGGACATACGCTTGTTTTCCTATCGCTATCACATGAGAGGGATCGGCCCGCGCGGCGCCGGCCGGTGGTTTGCGCCGGTCATGCCAGGCCGTGCGAGCGCATGCGCCGCTCCAGCACGGCCAGCACCGGCGCCAGCAGCACCACGATCAGCAACGGTGCCGCTGCGGCACACATGGCGACCTTCACGCCCATCTGTTGCGCCAGCAGCGCTGCCGCGATCAGCGGCGCAGCACTGCTGCCGAAGCGCGAGACCGCCCCCTTCCAGCCGACCGCGGCGCTGCGCAGCGCGGCCGGATAGACGATGGGCGTGATGATGTTGAGCGACTGGTAGGTGCCGACGACGAAGAAGCCGGCGCTGACGATCACGGCCACGAAGCCCGCGGTGCCGAACGGAAACAGGCCGAGCCCGGCCAGCGACAGCGCGCCCAGCAGCGCATACACGGCGGTCACGGGATAGCGCCCGAAGCGGTCGATCACGAAGCCCGTGGACAGGCCTGCGACGATGGACGCCAGCCCGGCCATCGACGCGTAGACCGCGAAGCTGGCGACCGGCACGCGCCCGAATTCATGGAAGAAGGCCGCGCCGATGCCGAACAGGTTCACGGCGACCTGGCCGCAGATGCAGGAGAACCAGAGCGCCGCGGTGAAGAGTGCGCGGCGGTCGCCGAAGATTTCGATGATCGAGATGCGCGCGCCGGTTCGCCGCTCCGGTCCGCGAAGCCTGGTGCCGGCATCCACCACGATGCCCAGCTTGCGCAGCGCCTTGAAGATGTCGGCCGGCTTTGCGCCGGTGCGCGCCAGATGCAGCGGCGACTCCGGCATCCACAGCACGATCGGCAGGATCATCAGCAGCGGCGCCAACGCGCCGATCAGGTACATGCCCTGCCAGCCGATGCGGTCGAGCGCGAGGGCCACGAGCCCGCTGGCGCCCACCGCGCCGATGGCCACGCCGGCATAGACGATGCCCACCATGGTCGAGCGGCGCTTGACGGACGAGATGTCGGCCACCAGGCTGGCGGCCGCGGGCAGCAGGCCGCCGCCCAGCATGCCGGCGATGAAGCGGGTCGCGCCGAAGCCGAAGACCGAGGTGGCGAACACGCTCTGCAGCGTGGCGACCGAGAACAGCGTCAGCAGCGCGATCAGCATGCGCCTGCGGCCGAAGTGATCGGCCAGTGGCGACAGCAGCAGGCCACCGATCGCCTGCCCCATGGGCTGCAACGCGAAGGCCCCGGTCAGGCTGGCGGTCGGCACGCCGAGCGTCGATGCGATCGCGGGGAGCATCTGGCCGGTCACAGCCAGGTCGTAGCCATCGATCAACAGCACGAGGAACAGCGTCGCCACGGTGAGAACGTGGCCGCGCCGCACGGGCGATGCGTCCAGCAGGCCGCCGAGGTCGGTCTTGTCATTCATGGCGCGGCGCTTCAGATGCCCAGCTGCCGGGCCGCCAGGTCCTTGAGGATTTCCTCGGAGCCGCCGCCGATCATCATCACCTTGGCTTCGCGATAGATACGCTCGGAGCGAGTGCCGCGCATGTAGCCCATGCCGCCGAGGATCTGCACCGCCTGGTCGGCGCAGAACTGCATGGCCTGCGTGGAGAGGATCTTCGCCATGCAGGTTCGCGCCACGAGCTGCTCGGGATCGCCATGCCGGTGCTCGAGCCGCCACGCCAGCTCGTAGACCAGCGCGCGGGCGGCGTCGATCTTCAACGCCATGTCCACCAGCTTGTGGCGAATGACCTGCCGCTGCGACAGCGGCTGCCCAAAGGTCACCCGGTCGCGCGCCCAGGCCAGGGCCTCGTCGAGACAGGCCTGCGCGAAGGCGCAGGCGGCGGCCGACATCGACAGCCGCTCGCTGTTGAAGTTGGTCATGAAGACCTTGAAGCCCTGGTGCTCGGTGCCCAGCAGATGGCCGACCGGCACGCGCACGTCGTCGAAATGCAGATGCGCGGTGTCGGAGCACCACCAGCCCATCTTCTTGAGCGGCGTGCGGGTGAGCCCGGGAGAATCCGCATCCACCAGCAGGGCCGACACGCCCGCGGCTCCTTTCGAGCCCGCATCGGTGCGCACGGCCACGGTGATGAAGTCCGCGCGCATGCCGGAGGTGATGAAGGTCTTCTCGCCGTTCAGCACATAGTGGTCGCCGTCGCGCCGCGCGGAACATTTGAGCGACGCGACATCGGAACCGCCGCCGGGCTCGGTGACCGCCAGCGCGGCGATCTTCTCGCCGGCGAGCACGGGCGGCACCACGCGCCGCTTGAGCGCTTCGCTGCCATGCGCGGCCACGGGTGGCAGGCCGATGGTGTGCGACAGCAGCGAGGCCTGCACACCGCCACAGCCCGCGCGCGCCACCTCCTCGATCGCGACGAGGTAGTGGAAGATGTCGGCCGCCGTGCCGCCGAGCGCTTCGTCGTAGCCGATGCCGAGGGCACCCAATGCACCGAACTTGCGATAGAGCTCGCGAGGAAAGGTCTCGGCCTCGTCCCAGTCGTTCGCGAAAGGGACGATCTCCCGGTCGACGAATTCGCGCAGCGTCGATCGGAAGTCTTCATGCTCGGCGCTGAAGTAGTGAGGGAGTGGACGTGTTTCGATCATCGTGTCCCCATCTTCTTTCGGTGCGAGATGGCCGTCTTGCGCCGAACGGCTGGCGTGTTCGACGTCGGGCCGAACTAGAGCGCCTGCGCGATGATGCGCAGCTTGCGCGAGCCCGCGATGATGTCCCTGGGCTTGAGCCCGTAGACTTGGCGGATCGAGTGGCTGAAATGCGTCGAATCGGGATAGCCGATGTCGAGCGCGACGTCGACCAGGCTGGCGTCCGTGTGCACGTGGTGCAGCAGGCTGCGGGCCCGCTTCCAGGCCCGCACGTTGCGAAACGGAATGCCCACCTCTTCCTTGAACAGATGGCGGAAGCGCGAGATCGACAGGTTCACGCGCGAAGCGCATTCGTCGGAGGCGACGGCACCGGTCGGATCGGCCTTGATGCGCTCCAGCACGCTCGCGATGCGCCGGTCGAGCGCGCGCGCGGGCAACGGTGCGCCGAAGAAGCTCTGGTCGAAATCGCACGGGCGCAGGTCGAGCGCGCCGCCTTGCGAAGCAAGCCGGCGATGGACCTCGCGCACATGCGCCGCGAAGTCGGGTGCATGCACCGCGCCGCACAGGCGCAGCAGCGGCGGCAGCCGGCTCGTGTCGACCGTCTCGGGCTCGATCAGCACGATGAGCACGTTGCGGCCCTCGCAGGCGATCTCGTAGGGAACGTAGGGCTGGACGATCGCGACTTCGGTCGATTGCCATTCGCCCCCCTCGAGCCGCACGCGCAGTCGGCCGTCGATCGCGACGTACGCGACGAGGGCCCCTTGCGTGTGCAGGCTTCGGGCGCCGAGAAGGCCGGCATAGAAGAGGCGGTCCTTCGTGATCCACATGACGCGGTCGGCGCTGGTGCAGCGCCCTGGAACGAAGGCGTGGTCGCCCGTGTCGATGTAATCGCTCATCCCGCGCTCCCGCTCTGGCGATCCCGCTGGCTCAAGCGCCCTTGGCGGGAATGATGGGCAGCAGGATGAAGGGCTCGTTGCCCTGGTCGAAGTGCAGCGTGTTCTCGCCGCCGAAGACCTCGGGCGGCCGGTCCTGCGGATTCGCGTGGCGGAACGGGCCGACGCCCGTCATCGGATAGGGCTGGTCCGAGAAGCCGGCGTCGCCGAGCCCGTGGTCGTAGTCGCAGCCCCGGATGTTGAGGGCCAGCGTGTAGCCGGGCGGAATCACGATCGAGGTCGGCAGGATCTCGATGTCGAGCACGACCGGCTCGCCCGGCACGAGCGGCTGCAGCTCGTCGTGCGTGTGGTACGGGCGGTAGGGCAGCGACTTCGCCGTGTCCAGCTTGCGGTGCGAGGCGCGCAGCCATCCCAGTGCGATCGGCACGCGCGGATCGTTGGAGCCGATGAACAACACCTCCTTGCCGTCCGGCGCGAACAGACGCAGCGCCAGGAAGAGATCGGCATCCGCCGTCCTGGAAGACACCACGAGCCGCGCCGCGATCGGGCCGGTGATCTCGATCTCTTCCTTGGCCGGCGGGAGCTTGAACACGAGCCCTTCGCTCATCGCCTGGTAGGCGATGCTGGCGCCGGCGGCCGGCGTGGTGCCCAGGGTGCGGCTGGCGGGCTCGAGGTAGTACTTCGTCCACTGCGTGCGGGCCAGCGGCCATTCCTGCTCGTCGCGGATCGTGAAGTGCTCGCCCGGCCGGCGAATCTGCAGCTGCACCGGCGGCTGGCGGTCCCAGCCCGTGTCCTTGCCTTGCAGGAAGTGGCCGAGAAAGCGCTTCTGCAATTCAACGCCCTCGGCGCGGTAGAAGGGACTGAAGTGGCTGTTGCCATGCACCTCCAGCCATTTCTGGCTCGAGCCCGCGTCCAGATAGCCCTCGAAATTGCCGCGCGGATGCACGCCCATGCCACCCCAGTTCGCGGCCGACAGCAGGGGCACCTGGATGCGGCTCACGTCGGGCTTGCGCGAGGAATAGAACGCGTCGTCGAGCGGGCGGTTCAACGACTCGTTGGACATCTTCGGCGCACGGTTGGCCGCCAGTTCCTCGTCCGACAGCGTTTGCGGGCCGCAGACCAGCTCGCCGTTGTTCGGGTTGCGCGCGCCGCGCTCTCCGTAGCCGTGCTGAATGCGCAGCACCTGGCGCTCATACCAGCCTTCGCCGAACTGCGAGTAGATGCCGCCGTGCCGGGCCGCATCGCGATAGCGGTCGACGAAGCCTTCCCACACGCAGATGGCGGCGAGGTGCGGAGGCCGCAGCGCGGCCACGTACCACTGGTTGCTCGCGTAGTAGGAGATGCCGTTCATCCCGATCTTGCCGTTGCTCCACGGCTGCGTCGCCGCCCACTCGATGCATTCGTAGATGTCTTTCGTCTCCTGCTCCGAGGTCGGATCGAGCACGCCCGGCGAGCGGCCCGCGCCACGGCTGTCGACGCGGATGCAGGCGAAGCCGTCGGGCACCCACTTCTCGGGATCGATGACTTCCCAGTTCATGTACTTGTTCGACGAGCCTTCGGCGATGTCGGGGAAGTCGCGCACCATGCGGTCGTACGCGCTCTTGTAGCCCACCTGCATGGGCACGCCCTTGCCATAGGCGCCGTAGGAGATCAGTGCCGCATAACGGCCGGGCTCCTGCGGGAGAAAGACATCGGCGCGCAGCACGACGCCGTCGCTCATCGGAATCGGCACATCCCAGAGGATGCGCATGCCGTCGGCATGGACGGCCTCGGGCATGTCGTTGGAGAGCGCGCCGTCGGCGCGGCCCTGGTTCGGGTTCGTTTGGTTCATGGTGATCTTTCCTTCTGAAACTCAACTGATCTGGATTCCCAAGGGCGGCAGGATCCTGGCGAAGCGGTCGATCTCAGAATCGACATAGGCCTTGAAATCGCGCGGCGCCATGGCCTCGAGCACGCCGCCGCCGTCCTGGATGTACTGCCGGTACTTGGGGTCCTGGCCGAGCTTCGCGAACATGGCGTGGAGCGAATTGGCCGCGGCTTCGCTCATGTTCTTCGGCCCCCAGATGCCCGACCAGGCGGGGATGTCGGGCACGTCCAGCCCGAGTTCGGCAAAGGTCGGCGCGTCGGGAACGATCGGCGAGCGCACGGTGCCCGAGAGGCCGAGCGCCCGCATCTGCTTGCCCTGGATCCAGCCCTGCGCGGAGACCGGCGCGAGGAAGGTGCAATCGACGACGCCCGATACCAAGTCGTTGCTCGGCGCGCCCTTGTAAGGGACATGGACCAGGTCCACCCCGGCGTTCCTGCAGAACAGCGAGGCCATGATGTGGGTGGGATTGCCCAGGCCCGAGTTCGCGATGGTGAGCTTGCCCGGCGAAGCCTTCGCGGCATCGATGAACTGCTGCAGGGTCTTGAAGCGGGAGTTCGCTCCGACCAGCAGGGCCCATCCGTAGTAGGTGGCCAGCCGCGTGATGGGCGTGAAGTCCGACTTCGAATCGAAGGGCAGGCTCTTGTAGAGCACCGCGTTGGTCGTGTGGCCCGCGGAGTTCAGCAGCACCGTGTTGCCGTCCGGCTTGGACCGCGACACGTCCAGCGATCCGATCACCGCGCCCGCGCCGGGCTTGTTGTCGATGATGACGTTGCGGCCGCTCGTGGTTTCGAGGGTGTGTGCCAGCAGCCGTCCGGTGACATCCATGCCCGATCCCGCGGGAAAGGGCACGACGATCCGCAGCACATCCGACTTGGCCGGCTGGGCCATCGCCGGCAATGCGCTGCCGAGTACCGCACTGAGGAGGGTCCTGCGATTGATGTTGCTCATTGCCTTGTCTCCGTATTTGTTTTTCGAGGTGCCGCTTCGCGCATCGGCGCCAGGTGCGCCGCTAGCGGGGCGAGAACGAGGTCGGTTTGAGGATCTGCGACTCCTGCTGCCGCAAGGCGCCCAGCTCCTTCGAGCGGGCCCTGTATTCCTGCCAGGCCGGATCGGCCTCCATGGCCGAGCGCCGTTGCTCGCGGTCGGCCAGGCTGTCGAATCGCCACAGATGCACGATCTGGTTCAGCGGGCCGATCTCGCTGACGTAGAAGCCGACGAGGCCTCCCAGGTACTTGTTCTGCAGCGGCAGCGCCATGTGCTCGTAGAGCTTCAGGAAGTCGGCGGCGCGGCCGGGTTCGGCGGTGTAGGTCCTGAGTTCGAAGATCATGGCTGCGCCTCGTTCTCCACGGGATTCGACAGGACCCCGATGCCTTCGATCTCGATCTCGATGGTGTCGCCGGCCTTCATCCACACGGGTGGCTTGCGCGCATAGCCGACGCCCGCGGGCGTGCCCATCACGACCACGTCGCCCGCCTCGAGCGTGAGCGCCTCGGTGAGCAGGCACAGCGTTTCGGCGACGGGGAACAGCATCCGTGCGGTGTTGCTGCTCTGCATGACCGTGCCGTTCAGGCGCGACTCGATCTTCAGCCCCGCGGCACCGGGCGGCAGGTCTGATGCGGGCACCAGCCAGGGCCCCAGGGCGCCGGTGGCATCGAAGTTCTTGCCGATGGTCCACTGCGCGGTCTTGCGCTGGTAGTCGCGCAACGTGGCATCGTTGAAACAGGCATAGCCGGCCACGGCCTCGAGGGCGTCGGCTTCGCTCAGGTGGCGCGAGGTCCTGCCGATCACCACGGCCAGCTCGGCCTCGAAGTCGAGCTGGCTCGAAACACGCGGCTGCCGGATCGCCGCGCCGTGCGCCACGAGCGAGGACGCGCCGCGCAAAAAGAAGCTGGGGTAGTCGGGCCGCTGGTTGCCGCCTTCGGCCGCGTGGTCCGCGTAGTTGAGCCCCAGGCAGATGATCTTGCCGGGCCGTGGCACCACGGGCAGCAGCCTCGCGCTGCCGAGCGGGATGCGGGCCGCGGCGGGCGCGGAAGCGGCCTCCTTCGCGGCGGCGGCGAAGCCGGCCGCGCCGCGGGTGCAAAGGGCCACCATGTCACCGGGCAGGGTGACGATGGCGCCATCGACGACCGCGCCCAGGCGGGGCGTCGGATCGGAGTCGGTATGGAAGGTGACGAAGTTCATGGGCTTGCGAGAGGAAGGAGATCGATCAGGAGGTTTTCAGCCCGGCGCCGACCGAGCTCATCAGCGCGTGCAGCGCGCCGTGGCCCTCGAAGCCGATGCCAGGCCGCTGCGGCGGATGCACGAAGCCGTCCTCGACCCGCGTGTCGTCGGCGAAGCCGCCGAAGGAGCCGAACACGCCGGGATAGGCCTCGCAACCGCCGAGGCCCAGGCCGGCCACCAGCGCCAGCGACATCTGGTTGCCGCCGTGCGGGAAATGGCTGCCGGCCCCCCAGCCCTGCGCTTCGAGCGCCAGCGCCATGCTGGCGAAGGCATGCAGGCCATAGGACTGCGGCGGGTCGACCTGGATCAGGTCCTTCTCGCTGCGCCAGCCACCGAGGCGCACGAGGTTGGTCACCTCCTGGCTGCCATAGAGGTTCTCGCCGACCGCGAGCGGTGGCGCGTACACCGAGGCCAGCTCGGCCATCAGCGCATAGTCGTTGGGATCGCAGGGCTCCTCGAACCAGCGCAGGTCGTACGGCGCCAATGCCTTCGCATAGACGAGCGCCTCGTCGCGCTGGAACTTGCAGTTGGCATCGACCGCCAGGTGGCTGCTGTCGGGCAGCACGCTCAGCGCGCAATCGATCCGGCGCAGGTCCTCGTCGAGCGACGCACCGCCCACCTTGATCTTCACGTGGGTGTAGCCGGCGGCCTGGTGGCCGCGGATCTCGTCGGCCACGTCCTGCGGCACGCCGCCCGGCCGGTACCAGCCTCCGCCCACGTACACGGACACCTTGCGCTGCATGGTCCCGCCGCGATAGCGCCGCGCCAGCACTTCCGCGGTCGGCAGGTCCTGTGCCTTGCCGATGGCATCCCACAGCGCGGTCTCGATGGTGCCGATGGCGATCGAGCGTTCGGCATGGCCGCCCGGCTTCTCGCCGACGAGCATCGCCGTCACGGCCCTGGCCGGATCGAGCACGCCATCGCCGTCGAGCAGCGACTCGGGCCGGGCCCGCAGCAGCCGGGGGAAGAAGCGCTCGCGCATCGGCTGCCCGCAGGCGTAGCGGCCGGTGGAGTTGAACGCGTAGCCGGTGACCGGCGCCGCGCCGCTCCCCGGGTCCAGCCGTACCGCGACGATCGAGGTCGTCATCTCCGCGAAGGAGAACACGGCGTTGCGCATGGTGCTCTGCACCGGAAAGGCCGCTTCCTGGAGGTCAATGATCCGCATGATGCTTTCTTGTGTGTCCTGAACTTCTTTGTTGAGCGGTCTCAGCGCGACGGCTCGATGCCGGCCGCCCGGATGAACTGGCCGTAGCGCACCAGCTCCTCGTCGATGTGCTTGCGGAAGGCTTCCGGCTTCGCCGGTGCCGCGGGCAGGAAGCCCATGGCCAGCAGCCGCTCGCGCGCTTCGGGCTGGCGCAGCACCTCGCCGACATCGGCGTTGATCTTCTGCACGATGGCCGCGGGCGTGGCGGCCGGCGCCACGAAGCCCAGCCATGCGCCATAGCGAAAGCCCGGGAAGCCGGACTCGGCCATGGTCGGGACCTTGGGCAGCACGGCCAGCCTTTCCGAGGTGCCGACGGCCAGCGGCACGAGCCGACCCGACTGGAGGAACGGCAGCACGGCGGAGACGCCGGCGAACATCACCTGCACCTGGTCGCCCACGACCGCCGTGGCGGCTTCCGCCGCGCCCTTGTAGGGCACGTGCAGCATCCGGATGCCCGCGCCGCGCATCAGGATCTCCATCGGAAGATGCTGGGCGCTGGCGACGCCGCTGGAGCTGAAGTTGATTTCACCGGGCCTGGCCTTCGCGGCATCCACCAGCTCCTTGACCGAATGCACCTTCAGGCTGGGCGACGCGACCAGCACGAAGGGGGTTTCGCCGATCAGCGCGATCGGCGCGAAATCCTTGAGGGGGTCGTAGGGCAGCTTGGCGTACAGCGCCGGGTTCGCCGCCAGCGTGGTGTCGTTGGGCACCAGCAGCGTGTAGCCGTCGGCCGGTGCGCGGGCGACCTGCTGCGCGCCGATGATGCTGTTGGCACCGACCTGGTTGTCGACCACGGTGCCCTGGCCCCAGCGCTGCGCGAGCTTGCCCGCCATGAAGCGCGAGGCCATGTCCGCGCCCGCGCCCGCCGCGAACGGCACGACGATGCGCACGGGCTTCTCGGGATAGTCGGCGTGGGCCGGAGCGCCCAGCGCCAGCGCGGACAGCGCCATGGCTGCGCAACGCAACGCGGTCTTGATCATCCTTGTCCCCATCTTTCTTGTCTGGCCGGCGTGCCCTGCGATCGCGCCCCGTCCGGCATGCGCAATTCTGGAGGGGTTGATACCAACGCAAAAGAAGAGATTTCAGCTGCCATCCATCTAAAATTTAGCTGGATAAGCTCTGGAGACGAACCATGGATCTGCGGCAGGTGCGCTACTTCCTGACGGTGGCGGAAAAGGGAAGCATCAGTGCCGCCGCCGCGGTGCTGCACGTGGCGCAGTCCGCGATCAGCCGGCAGATGCGCCTGCTCGAGGAAGACCTGGGCGGCCCCCTCTTCCACCGGAGCATCGCGGGGGTGCAACTGACCGACAGCGGCCTCATGTTCCTGGAGCGCGCGCGCTTCATCCTGCGCGAGGTGGAAAGCACGACCCTCGATGTCTCCAACTTCAACCGCGGCATGCGCGGCTTTCATCGCGACGTGCGCGGCACCGTGCGGATGTCGTCGGCGCCCACGGTCGGGCAGGCGATCCACGGCCGCCTCGCGCTGGACTTCCGCCAGCGCTTTCCGCAGGTCCGGCTGGAGCTGACGGAAAGTCCCACCGACGACGCGCTGCATCGGCTGACCGCCGGCACCATCGAGCTCGCCATCGTGTCGAATCCCGGCAATCAGGAGCACATCCATTTCACGCCGCTCGCGCGGCAGGAAATCGCGGTCTTCTGTCTTCCGGGTTCGAAGCTGGCCGCGCGCCCGAGCGTGCATGCGCGCGAACTGCGCAAGCTGCCGATCATCATCTCCCTCGGCCTGCGGCACAGCCTGGAGACGGAGCATGGGGTGATGCAACCGGTCATCCAGATCGACGGCAACGAAGGGGCCGCGCAACTCACGCGGGCCGACCTCGGCTTCGCAGTGCTGCCGAAATCGGTGGTGCGCACCTCCAGCATCTGGCAAGGCCTCGTGGCGGTGCCGGTGCGCGGCTTCTCGGTGGCCCGCATGCTCGCGGTGGCCAAGGGGCGGCCGGTCAGCCTGGCCGCGAAGGTCTTTCGTAGCGCCGTCGAGGAGCAGATGGCGCTGTGCGTCGGCGAAGGGCTCTTCCTGCCGCCCTGAAGCCGTGCTTCAGTGTCCGGACCCGACACCGATCGTGTCGAGCCGCGCCACCGCCTCGGCCGGCAACTTCAGCCCGGCCGCCGCCAGGTTCTCCCGCAGATGCCCCAGCGACGAAGTCCCCGGGATCAGCAGCAGGTTCGGCGAGCGCTGCAGCAGCCAGGCCAGCGCCACCTGCATCGGCGTCGCGCCCAGTTCGCTGGCCACCTCCGACAGCACCCCCGACTGCAGCGGCGTGAAGCCTCCGAGCGGGAAGAAGGGTATGTACGCGATCCCCTCGCGCGCCAGCTTCTCGACCAGCGCGTCGTCGGCGCGGTTCGCGAGGTTATACATGTTCTGCACGCCGACGATCGGCACGATGCGCTGGCCGTCGTCGACCTGCTTCGCGGTCACGTTGCTCAGGCCGATGTGGCGGATCAGGCCCTGCTGGCGCAGCTCGGCGAGCGCGGTCAGCGGCGCCTCGAGCGAGCCTTCGGCCGGCCCGTGCACGCCCAGCATGCTGCGCATGTTGACGACATCGAGCACGTCGAGGCCGAGGTTGCGCAGGTTGTCGTGCACCGCCTGGCGCAGCTCGGCCGGCGAGGCCGCGAGGTTCCACGAAGCATCGGCCCCGCGCGTGGCACCCACCTTGGTGACGATGGTCAGGTCGTCGCGGTACGGGTGCAGCGCCTCGCGAATGATCTGGTTGGTGACGTGCGGGCCGTAGAAATCGCTGGTGTCGATGTGGTCCACGCCGGCCTCGATCGCGGCGCGCAGCACCGCGACGGCGGCGGCACGGTCCTTCGGCGGGCCATAGACGCCGGGGCCGGCGAGTTGCATGGCGCCGTAGCCGAGGCGCTTCACCTCGCGGTCGCCAAGGCGGAAGGTGGAGATGGTGTCGAGCGGGTTCATGGGCTTTCCTTTCAGGTTGAAGCTGAATGTAGGCACCGCGGCGGCGTACGATAAGCCGGCTCAATGCGCACGGGTCGTGCGGAAAAACGAACAATCGAAAGACAGGCGATGACGGAACAGCTCGGCGATCTGGCGGTCTTCGTGGCGGTGGCGCGCGCGGGCGGCTTTCGCGAAGCGGCACGGCTGCAGAGCGTGAGCGCCTCCAGCCTCAGCGCGGCGGTGCGCCGGCTCGAAACGCGGCTGGGCGTGCGCCTCCTGCATCGCAGCACCCGCAGCGTGGTGCCCACCGAGGCCGGCGCGCGGCTGCTCGACCGGCTCGGGCCCGCACTCGGCGAGGTCGAGGCCGCGCTCGACGTGGTCAACGGCTTTCGCGACAAGCCCGCGGGCACCTTGCGGCTCAACGTGCCCGCGAGCGCGTCGCGGCTGGTGCTGCCGGCGATCGTGCCGCCCTTTCTCGCGGCCTATCCCGAGATCCTGCTCGAGGTGGTGGTCGAGGAGAGCTTCGTCGACGTGCTGGCCGCGGGCTGCGATGCCGGCATCCGCTACGAGGAACGGCTCGAGCAGGACGTGATCGCGATCCCGATCGGCCCGCGCCGCCAGCGCATGGCGACCGCGGCCTCGCCGGCCTACCTCGCCGCGCACGGCCGCCCCATGCATCCGCGCGACCTGCTGCAGCACGCCTGCCTGCGCGGGCGCTTCGCGAGCGGCGCGATGGCGGGCTGGGAGTTCGAGCGCGAGGGCGAAGTGGTGACGGTGGACGTCGATGGGCCGCTGATCGTGCGCCTGGGCGGCGGCGTCGAACTCGCGGTCGAAACGGCGGTGGCCGGCATCGGCGTGATCCATCTGTTCGAGGAATGGCTGCAGCCGCAACTGGCGAGCGGCGCGCTGGTGCCCGTGCTCGAGGACTGGTGGCAGCCCTTCACCGGGCCCTTTCTCTACTACCAGGGCCGTGAGCGGCTGCCGGCGCCGCTGCGCGCCTTCGTGGATTTCGTGCAGTCGCGGCGCGGCTGAGGCCGCGCTTCAGCGTCGACTTCAGCGTCGACTTCAGCGACCGGCCTGCGACAGCGGCAGCGCCGCGCCGGCCTTGAGTTCTTCCAGGCACACGCTCGAACGCACCATGCTCACGCCGGGCAGCGCCGAGAGCTTCTCGGTCAGGAAGGTGCTGAGCGCCTCGAGGTCGCTCGCGATCACCTTGAGCACGTAGTCGACGTCGCCCGTCACCGAGTGGCATTCGAGCACGTCGGGCAGTTGCGTCACGGCCTGGCGGAAGCGCTTGAAATCGCGCACGTGGCCGCGCTCCATCGCGATCTGCACGAAGGCCATCACGCGCAGGCCCACGGCCGCGGGCCGCAGCCGCGCCTCGTAGCGCGCGATCACGCCCTCCTCCTCGAGCCGGTGATGCCGGCGGCTGCATTGCGCGGGCGAGAGCCCGACCGCGGCCGCGAGCTCGAGGTTGGAGATGCGGCCATGGCCCTGCAGCACCTCGAGGATGCGGGTGTCCATCGAGTCCAGCGGTACGGGTTGCAAGATGTTCTCCTGTTTGGTGGAAATGGCGAAAGGACTTCTCTTCTTCGAGGGGTGATCCCCAGGCGCGATGAAAACCCATTGCGCGAGCCGGGCGAAAGAATCGTTGCGAGCTCGACCCAGGGCGGAGCAGGCGATACATCTTCTCTCGATAGGTAACGAATGCGCAACTCCATTGCATCGCCATTCGCGAACGCCCCGGGTCAGCCATCCGATCCATCCGCACCGAGCTTCGACCAGGAGAACCCATGAAGCGCATCCCCGAACCGTTCCGCATCAAGACCATCGAGCGCATCGCCCTGACCAGCCGCGCGCACCGCGAGCAGGCCCTGCTCGACGCGGGGCTCAACCCCTTCCTGCTGCGCAGCGACGACGTCTTCATCGACCTGCTGACCGACAGCGGCAGCGGCGCGATGAGCGACCGCCAGTGGGCCGCGATGATGGCGGCCGACGAGGCCTATGCCGGCAGCCGCAGCTACTACCGGCTCGCCGACACCATCGAGAAGGTCTTCGGCCATCGCCACACGGTGCCCGCGCACCAGGGCCGCGGGGCGGAGCAGCTGCTCTATCCCGAACTCGTGAAGCGCCGCGGCGCGAAGCAGCCGGTGTTCCTGTCGAACTTCCACTTCGACACCACCAAGCTCCACATCGAGCTGGCCGGCGCGCGCGCTCTCAATGCGCTGACGAAGGAGGCGCTCGACACCGGCACCTACCACGACTGGAAAGGCAACTTCGACCTCGACGAGCTCGCGCGGCTGATCGAGGCGCATGGCGCGGGCAACGTGGTGGCGCTGGTGGCCACCGTGACCTGCAACACCAGCGGCGGCCAGCCGGTCGCGCTGGCCAACCTGCGCGCGGCCTCGCGGCTCGCGCGCGAAGCAGGTATTCCGGTGGTGATCGACGCCACGCGCTTCGCGGAGAACGCCTGGTTCATCCGCGAGCGCGAGGCCGGCCAGGCGCAGCGCGAGGTCCCCGACATCGTGCGCGACATGATGGCCTGCGCCGACATCGCGGTGATGTCGTCGAAGAAGGACGGGCTGGTCAACATCGGCGGCTTCTGCAGCTTCCGCGACGACCAGGACCTGTTTCGCGCCGTGCAGGAGCGCTGCGTGGTCAGCGAAGGCTTCATCACCTACGGCGGCCTCGCGGGCCGCGACATGGAGGCGCTCGCGGTCGGCCTCGAGGAGGCGATGGATGCCGACTACCTGCGCTACCGTGTCGGCCAGGTCGCCTACCTCGGCGAGCGGCTGCGCGCGCAGGGCATCCCGATCCAGCATCCGACCGGCGGGCATGCGGTGTTCGTCGACGCGGCCGCGCTGCTGCCGCACCTGCCGGCCGAAAGCTTTCCGGCCCATGCGCTCGCCTGCGAGCTGTACCTCGAAGCGGGCGTGCGTGCAGTGGAGATCGGCTCGCTGCTGCTCGGGCGCGATCCCGCCACCGGGTTGCAGGAGAAGGCGCCGCTCGAATCGATGCGGCTCACGATCCCGCGGCGCGTCTACACCAACGACCACATGGACTACGTGGCCAACGCGCTGGCCGAGGTGGCGCGCCGCGCCGCGCGCATCCGCGGCATGGTCTTCACCTACGAGCCGGCGCTGCTGCGCAACTTCACGGCGCGTTTTCGCTGGGCCTGAGCCGACCCGCGCTCAGCCGATGGGGGGATAGTTGCCTGTTCCCTCGGGCCAGGGCGTCAGCACCTCGAAGCCCTCTTCGGTCACCGCGACCATGTGCTCCCACTGCGCCGACAGCGAATGGTCGCGCGTGACCACGGTCCAGCCGTCGGGCAGCTCGCGCGTCTCGCGGCGGCCCGCGTTGATCATCGGCTCGATGGTGAAGACCATGCCCGGAGCGAGCCGCAGGCCTTCGCCGGGCCGGCCGTAGTGCAGCACCTGCGGATCGTCGTGGTAGATCTGCCCGATGCCGTGGCCGCAGTACTCGCGCACCACGCTGAAACGCTCGCGGTGCGCCACGCTCTGGATCGCATGGCCCACGTCGCCCAGCGTCGCGCCCGGGCGCACGGCCAGGATGCCGGCGCGCATCGCCTCGTAGGTGGTCTCCACCAGCCGGCGCGCGAGCGGGCTCGGCTCGTCGACGAAGTACATGCGGCTGCAGTCGCCGAACCAGCCGTCCTTGATCACGGCCACGTCGATGTTGACGATGTCGCCCTTCTTCAGCGTCTTCTGCGACGAGGGAATGCCGTGGCAGACCACGTGGTTGACGGAGGTGCACACCGTCTTCGGGAAGCCCTTGTAGCCCACGTTGGCCGGGATCGCACGCTGCACGTTGACGATGTGGTCGTGGCAGAGGCGGTCGAGCTCCTCGGTGGTGACGCCGGGCTTCACGTAGGCCCCGATCATCTGCAGCACCTCGGCCGCCAGGTGCCCGGCCTTGCGCGACAGCGCGATCTGCTCGGGCGTCTTCAGGGGCACGGCCATGTTCATTGCACAACCTTCGCCGCCCGCCCCGCCGCGCGGCCCGACGGCCGCGGCGCATGCGGCTCGCTCGGCGCGCAGGCCATCGCGAGGTCGAGCCCGCCGGCCATCTCGGCGCGCACCAGCAGCTGGCACAGCTCGCGGTGATCGAGGTCGGGATGCAGCTCGGCGAGCATGCCGATGCGCATCCAGTGCTCGGCCTGCGCGTTGATGGAGCGGCTCAGCGCGTTGCCTGCGACGCGCAGGTTCTCGTGCATGAGGTCGGAGATCTTGACGATGCCCATGGTTTTTCTTCTATATGAAACGTATACGAATCATATAGCAAGTGTCGCAGCAAGCCTTGCACGGTCACGAAGTCCTTGGGTTCAAGGCGCGTCGCGACCCCGGGCCGCGACGAATGCGTGGATCGCTCGCCTACAATTTTTGAAACAGGAGGATTCGATGGCAGGAGAAGACCCGAAGATCGTCAAGCGAATGACCGGACTGGTAGCCACTGGCGCGTTACCTGGCGCGGCGGTGGGATTTCTGGGCGACCTCCTGACGCCGCGCGGTGGCTGGATTGCCGTTGGCCTCCTCGGCATCGTCGCGGTGGCGGTTGCCATCTACCTGATCGCCTCGCTGTGGGGTCGCGAGGAATCGGCGCCCGCCCCCTGGTGGCACCGCCTTTCGAACAAGGACTCGGAACTCAACTGGATCTGGTCGGGCCCGAATCCCTTTCTAGCGCACGGGGTGCACGTCGTGATGCTGTTCGCGCTCAGTTGTCTCTTCTTCAGCGCCAAGTCCTTTGCCAGCGCCGACGAAGGCGGCATCCTCGCCAAGAACGTGACGGCGATCGCCGTCGCACAGAAGCAATTGGGTATTTCTCAATCGATGCTGGACGAGCAGAAGAAGACCACGACGATCCTCTCCTCCATCAACGAGAAGACCGCTACCTTGAAGCGCGAAACCAGCGACGACCCACGCAAGGAACTTTCCAACTCGGGCGTGCAATGGGACCATGGCCGTCTCTATCAATCGCTGCGTGAAGGCGACGCCCGGGTGGTCTCGCTCTTCTGCAGGGCGGCATGCGATTGACCTCGAGCGACGTGGCGATGGCTTTCGAGCGCTCGCCGCCGGAAGTCCACAGCGCGATCGCTGAATACCGGCAGCTCTTCAACACGGCCGATTGCAAGAGCGCGTTCGCGGCGATCGGTGCCAATGCGACGCTCTCGGCAACGCCCTCCGCCATCAAGATGGTGCGAACCCTGTGCGGCAACCCCGATGCCAAGGCCCAGGTGCAGGTCGAGGTGGAACGATGGCAGGCCTCGCATGCCCGACAGGTGGCAGCCTATCGCAAGGAAGAGGCTGCACGCCAAAGCCCGGCCGATTGCGTGAAGCACGAGATGCGCAACGGTGGCCGCACCCTGGCAGACGAGGGGGCCGGCTTCAACCCCTTGAGCGCGACGACATACACCACCCGCCAGGAAATGCTGGCCAATATCAATGCCGCCGCGATAGTGGGCCTGACATCCGACAAGCTGGAGGCCATCGTCTGCGCCTATTGCGACAAGCAGGCCACGGCCAAGCCGAACATCGACATCGACGATCAGCAGGTGCGCCGCTGGAAAGCCGTGGCGGACTGGATTTCGTAGGCCCCGCTTCTCTGCCAGCCCGCCTCCTGACCCGAGGCCTTCAACGCCGCGGCGATCGCCGCCGCCCGCTCAAAGCCCAGCCGCCGCCGGCTTCATGCGCCGCAGATGCGCCAGCATCTCCTCGCGCACCACCCCCGTCACATGGCTGCGCTTGCCGTTCTCGAGCATGCCGAGCCGCCGCGCCACGGGCCGGCCCGGCAGGTGCAGCACGCACAGCGCGGGGTCGCTCTCCCAGTCGAAGTTCTTCAGCAGCGGCGCCATGGTGAAGCCCACGTTCTTGCGCACCAGTTCCGCGATGGCCAGCAGCGAATTGAGCTCGAGGAACTCCTTCGGCACGTACTGCAGCCGCCGCAGGATCTTGTCGATGCGCGCGCCGGTCGGCGTGCGGCGGTCGAAGCGGATGAAGGGATGGTTCGCGAACAGGCTCGCGATCGGCGTCTCGGCCGAGGCGATGCCCGCGTTGGCGATGACGGTCAGCGCCTCGTCGTAGCAGGGCGTCCACAGGAGGCCCGGCACCTCTGGCCACTGGCGCTCGACCACCACGGCCGCGTCGAGCTCGCCGCTGATCACGTCCTGCATCAGCTGCGTCTGCTCGCGCACGCGCAGCTCCACCTCGAGGTTCGGATGCAGCGACTTCAACACCGCGAGCGTGCTCGACAGCAGCCCCATCGCGGAGATCAGCGAGCCGAGCTTGATGGTGCCGGCGATCTGGCGCTGGTCCTGCAGGTCGCGACGCATCGACTCGTACTGCGCGAGCAGCTCCTCGGCGCGCGGCAGCAGCAGGTGCCCGGCCGGGCTCAGCGCCATGGTGCGGCCGGTCTTGTCGAACAGCGACTTCTTCATCTCGGCCTCGAGCGCGCGCATCTGCTGGCCCACGGCCGCCTGCGTCAGCGCGACCTGGTCGGCCGCGGCCGCGAACGAGCCGCCCCGGGCCGCGGCGACGAAGGTGCGCAGGAAACGGATGGTGCTCATGGGACCGGGACAATAAACAAATCCTTTATTAACTCTAAACGATTTTTAAATTTATTTTTTCCTGTGCCTGCCAAACAATGCGGGCCATCGCCACCGCCGCGCCGTTCACTACCGCCTTCGCGCGGCAGGCCGATGACAAACCAACGCCATGACCACCCCTGAATACTTTCCCCTCGTCGATGTTTCCGGCACGCCGCATGCGCGCGGCGTGCAGCACGGCCGCGCGGTGCCCGAGCGCGTGGCCGGCGGCATCGCGCTCTACCGCGCGCAGCTGGGCCGCCGCGGCCTGGACGACGCCACCATCCGCCAGCTCGCGCAGTCGATGCTGCCGGTGATCGCAGCCTACGACGCGAGCTACCTCGAGGAGATGCGCGGCATCGCCGAAGGCGCGGGCGTCGCGCTCGAGGACGTGGTGATGATCAACTGCCGCACCGAGATGCTGTTCGGCTATGCCGACATGAAGCAGGCCACCGCACCGACCATCGACGCCGCATCGAGCGAGGACGGCGACTGCACCGGCCTCGTGGTGCTGCCCGCGCGCTCGGCCAGCGGCCGCCTGATGCATGCCCACAACTGGGACTGGCGCCAGGAATGCGTCGACACCGGCATCGTGCTGCGCATCCGCGCGGAGAACGGTCCCGACATGCTGAGCTTCACCGAGGCCGGCGCGCTCGCGCGCCACGGCTTCAACAGCCACGGCGTCTCGCTGACCGGCAATTCGCTGACCTGCGACGAGGACTTCCGCAAGGGCCCGGGCGTGCCGCTGGTGCTGCTGCGCCGCCGCGTGCTCGAAGCCGCCAACCTGGCACAGGCGATGAAGACGATCTGGGCCTCGAAGCGCTACTGCGCCAACAACATGATCCTCGCGCAAGCCAGCGGCAACGACGGCTCGGGCATCAGCCTCGAGACCTCGCCCGGCGAGATCTTCTGGACGCTGCCCGAGAACGACCTGCTGGTGCATGCCAACCACTGGATGTCGCCGGCGGCCACCATGAAGCTGCGCGACCCCGGCCTGCCGCAGCGGCCCGACAGCATCTACCGCCAGCACCGCGTGGAGAACGCGCTGCGCCGCGTCGAGGGCCGCATCGACTGGAGCGACGTCAAGGCCGCACTGGCCGACGAGTTCGGCAAGCCCGACGGCGTGCTGCGCACGCCCAAGCCCGCGGACTTCAGCAGCATCTCGGCCACCGTGGCCACCACCCTGATGGACGCGGCCAACCGCGTGATGTGGGTGGCGCGCAAGCCCTACGAGGCGCGCCACTTCCGCGAATACACGCTGTAGTCCCTTCCCCTTCCTCCTGCCTTCCCTCATGACCGACACCACCGAAGCCCCCGCCGCCCTCGCCGAGCGGCGCGCCCGCACCCTCTACGACCTGGGCCCGAGCACCATCTACGCCGCGCGCAGCGACCCGCGCTTCTCCTACTGCACCTACGTGCCCGAGCACGTGGGCCAGTCCGGCACGCGGCCGATGCAGCTGGTGGTGGTGGTGCACGGCACCGGCCGCGCCTTCGTCAACTACCGCGAGGCCTTCAGCGGCTTCGCGAAATGGAACGACTGCATCGTGCTGTGCCCGCTGTTCCCGGCCGGCGTGCGCGGCGACGGCAACCGCGACGGCTTCAAGCACCTGATCGAGGCCGACATCCGCTACGACCAGGTGCTGCTCGACATGGTGGCCGAGGTGGGCGAGAAGTTCGGTTGCGACTTCGGCCGCTTCGCGCTGTTCGGCTATTCGGGCGGCGGCCAGTTCGTCAACCGCTTCGCGATGCTGCACCCCGAGCGCCTGTGGGCCGTGTCGATCGGCGCGCCGGGTTCGGTCACGCTGATCGATCCCGAGCAGGGCTGGTGGGTCGGCACGAAGGACTTCGAGACCCGCTTCGGCAAGCCCATGGACCTCGAGGCGCTGCGCCGCCTGCCGGTGCACATGATCGCGGGCAAGGCCGACATCGAGACCTGGGAGATCACGCACAAGCCCGGCGGCAAGTTCTTCATGCCGGGCGCCAACGATGCCGGCCGCACGCGGCCCGAGCGGCTCGAGACGCTGCGCCGCTCCTTCGAGGCGGCCGGCGTGAAGGTGGCCTTCGAGCTGCTCGACAACGTGCCGCACAACGGGCTGGCCTGCGTGGGCCATGTGCAGGACTTCTTCGCCAAGGCCCTGCAAGAACTGCGCGCCGCGCCGTCGCCGGCCTGACCCCACCCACCACGAGGAAGAAGGCCCATGTTCCGTTTCGCAGCGGCCCGCATCGCGATGGCCGTCCCCACCCTGCTGATCGTGGCGGTGTCGGTGTTCGTCCTGATCCGGCTGATTCCCGGCGACCCCGCGCAGCTGCTGCTCGGCGACCTCGCCACGCCCGCGAGCCTGGCCGACCTGCGCGCGCGGCTCGGCCTCGACCGCTCGCTGCCGGCGCAGTTCGGCATCTGGTTCGGCCACGTGCTGCAGGGCGACCTCGGCACCTCGATCAACAGCGGGCAGGACGTGCTCTCGCTGGTGGCCGAGCGCTTCCTGATCAGCGGCCGCATCGTATTGGTGGCGGTGGCGCTGGCCGCGCTGGTGGCGGTGCCGGCTGGCATGGTCGCCGCGTGGAAGCAGAACCGCGCCCCCGACCTGCTGCTGGTCGGCTCGGCCACCTTGCTGGTGTCGATCCCGACCTTCTGGCTCGGCCTGCTGTTGCTGCTGCTGTTCGGCCTCAAGCTGGGCTGGCTGCCGGTGGTGGGCTACGTGGGCATCGCCGAGGACTGGAAGAACGGCCTGCTGTACCTGGTGCTGCCGATCCTCACGCTGTTCCTGCACGAGATCGGCGTGCTCATGCGCATGGCGCGCGCCAGCACGCTCGAGGTGCTGCGCCTGGACTACATCACGCATGCGCGCGCCAAGGGCCTGTCGGAACGCGCGGTGCTGATGCGCCATGCCTTCAAGAACGCCTTCGGCCCGACCTGGACCCTGATCGGCCTGGTGCTGGGCAACCTGCTCGGCGGCATCGCGGTGGTCGAAACCGTGTTCACCATCCCGGGCCTGGGCCGGCTGCTGGTCGACGCGATCTTCGCGCGCGACTACCCGGTGATCCAGGGCTGCCTGCTGTTCGTGGCGGTGATCTACGTGGTGGTCAACCTCGTGATCGATCTCTGCTATCCCCTGTTCGACCCCCGCGTCGCCGTCGAATAGGCACGAAGATGACCCGCAACAAACGCATTCCCCTCAACGCAATGGTCGGCCTCGTCATCGTCGGCCTGGTCGTGGCTGCCGCGCTCCTGAGCCTGGTGTGGACGCCGCACGATCCGCTGCGCATCAACTTCGGCTCGCGGCTCAAGCTGCCCGGCGCGCGCTACCTGCTGGGCACCGACGAGTTCGGCCGCGACGAGCTCTCGCGCCTCATGGCCGGCGCCGCCACCAGCGTCTGGATCGCGGTGCTCACGGTGGGCTTCTCGATCGTGGTGGGCAGCATCGTGGGCGTGCTCACGGGCTTCCTGCGCGGCTGGACCGACCGCATCGTGATGGCCTTCAACAACGCGCTGCTGGCCTTCCCCGGGCTGCTGCTGGCGCTGGGCCTGCTCGCGGTGGTGGGCGCCAACCAGTACGGCATCGTGCTCGCGCTCGGACTGGCCTACACGCCCTCGGTGACGCGCATCGTGCGCGGCACGGTGCTGTCGCTGCGCGAGAAGGAGTTCATCGAGTCCTCGCGCGTGCTCGGCAACTCCGAGCTCTACACCATGGTGCGCCACGTGCTGCCCAACTGCACCGCGCCGCTCACGGTGCTGGCCACCTCGATGTTCGGCTGGGTGATCCTGGCCGAGAGCGCGCTCTCGTTCCTTGGCCTGGGCGTGCCGCCGCCGGCGCCGACCTGGGGCAACATGCTCGCCTCGGCGCGGCCTTTCATGGCGCAGGCCAGCCACCTCTCGATTCTTCCGGGCCTGTGCATCGCGCTGACGCTGCTGGGCATCAACCTGCTGGGCGACGCGGTGCGCGACTGGCTCGATCCGCGCATGAAGGGCGTGCAATGACTTCCACCTCCACGAACGCCCCGCTGGTCAGCGTCGAAGGCCTCACGCTCGCCGTCGGCCCGGGCGGCCGCGAGATCGTGCGCGACGTGAGCTTCGACATCGCGCCCGGCGAGATGGTCGGCATCGTCGGCGAATCGGGCAGCGGCAAGACGCAGGCCGCGCGCGCCCTGATGGGCCTCACGCCGCCGCCGCTGGTGCGCACCGCGGGCCGCATCCTGTTCGAGGGCGAGGACCTCGCGCTCGCCAGGCCGGCACGGCTGCGCGAGCTGCGCGGCGCGCGCGTGGGCATGGTGTTCCAGGAGCCGATGACCTCGCTCAATCCGTCGATGACCATCGGCCGCCAGCTCGAGGAAGCACTCGCGCTGCACCGCCGCGAACTGTCGCCCACCGCGCGGCGCACGCGCGTCCTCGACATGCTCGCGCGCGTCGGCATCCGCGATCCGCAGGGCGCGCTCGCGGCCTGGCCGCACGAGTTCTCGGGCGGCATGCGCCAGCGCATGATGCTGGCCTCGGTGATGCTGCTGGAGCCCGCGCTGCTGATCGCCGACGAGCCGACCACCGCGCTCGACGCGGTGGTGCAGCGCGACGTGCTCGAGCTGATGGTGGGCCTCACGCGCGAGCACCGCACCGCCGTGCTGATGATCAGCCACGACCTGCCGATGGTGGCGCGCTTCACGCAGCGCATGGTCGTGATGCGGCATGGCGAGGTGAAGGAGACCGGCCGCACCGAGGACCTGCTCGAGCAGCCGAAGCACCCCTACACGCGCGAGCTGCTGCAGGCCATGCCGCGCCGGCTGCCCGCGCGCGCGGTGGCCGACGAGCCGCCGGTGGTCGAGGTGCGCAACCTCGTCATCGACTACCCCGGCCGGCGCCGGCTGTTCGCCAAGACCGCGCCGAAGCGCGCGCTGCACGGCATCGATCTCGTGGTGCGTCCGCGCGAGGTGGTCGCGGTGGTCGGCGGCTCGGGCTCGGGCAAGACCACGCTGGGCCGCGCCATCGCCGGACTGCTCAAGCCCGGCGGCGGCGAGATCCTGTTCCGCGGCCGCCCGATCGCGCGCTCCGACCCCGGCTGGGCCGACTACCGGCTGCAGTGCCAGATGGTGTTCCAGGACCCCTACGCCTCGCTCGATCCGCGCATGACCATCGGCCAGCTGGTCGGCGAGGGGCTGCGGCTGGTGCCTGGCATGTCGACGGCCGACAAGGCGAAGCGCGTGGCCGAGGTGCTCGACGAGGTCGGCCTCGGCACCGCCTACGCGCCGCGCTATGCGCACCAGCTCTCGGGCGGGCAGCGCCAGCGCGTGGCGATCGCGCGCGCACTGGTGCGCCGGCCCGCCTTCGTGATCGCCGACGAGCCGGTGTCGGCGCTCGACGTCACCGTGCGCGCCCAGGTGCTCGAGCTGTTCGCCGAACTGCAGAAGCGCCACGGCTTCTCGTGCCTGTTCATCAGCCACGATCTCGGCGTGGTCGAGCAGGTGGCCGACCGCGTGGTCGTGATGCAGGACGGCCGCATCGTCGAGCAGGGCACGCGCGACACCGTGTTCGACGCGCCGCGGCAGGACTACACGCGCCGGCTGCTGTCCGCCATTCCGGCGCTCGAGCCCACCGAGGCCGGCGGCGTGCGGCTGCGCTGGCGCTTCGGCGCCGAGACCGCCCTCGCCTGAAGTTCTTTTTTTCGCAGGAGTCCTCCATGCCCCGTCCCTTCTTCCGACTCGCCGCCCTCGCCGGCGCCGGCCTCGCCTGCGGCGCGGCGCTGGCCCAGACCACGGTGACGGTCGCCCAGCCGGCCGACATCCGTTCCACCAACCCGGGCGTGAACCGCGACAACACCACCGACGGCATCGTGCTCAACATGGTCGAGGGCCTGGTCGGCTACCGGCAGGACGGCAGCGTCGGCCCGCTGCTCGCGCAGTCGATCGAGGTGTCGCCCGACGGCCTGACCTACACCTTCAAGTTGCGCAAGGGCGTGAAGTTCCACAACGACGCGCCGCTGACCTCGGCCGACGTGGCCTGGAGCTGGAAGCGCTACATGGACCCGAAGACCGACTGGCGCTGCCTCAGCGAGTACGACGGCCGCAACGGCCTCAAGGTGGTCGAGACCGCGACGCCCGACGACGCCACCTTCACGATGAAGATCAACCGGCCCTCGGCCGTGTTCCTCGATTCGCTGGCGCGCTCCGACTGCGGCATGACGGCGATCCTGCACAGGAGCTCGGTCAAGGCCGACGGCAGCTGGGACAAGCCCGTGGGCACCGGCCCCTTCAAGTTCGGCGAGTGGAAGCGCGGCGAGTACGTCACGGTCACGGCCTTCAAGGGCTACACCTCGCCACCGGGCGCGACCAAGGTCGACGGCTACGTGGGCCTGAAGGCGCCGCTGGTCGACACGGTGCGCTTCCTGGTCGTGCCCGACGCGGCCACGGCCGCGGCCGGCCTGAAGTCGGGCGCCATCGACGCGGCCCAGATCACCTCGAGCGACGCGCAGGAGCTCAAGACCGACCGCAACCTCGTCGTGCAGGCGCCGACCGAAGCCACCAAGAACACGCTGCTGATCCAGACCCGCGATCCGCTGCTCAAGAACCAGAAGCTGCGCCAGGCCATCGCGGCCTCGCTCGACATGGAGCAGATCGTGGCGGCCGCCTCCGAGGGCCTGGGCACGGTGAACAACGCCGCCATCCACAAGACCTCGGCCTTCTACGGCCCGGTGCAGAAGAAGGGCTACCACTACGACCCGGCATTGGCCGCGAAGCTGCTGCGCGAGGCCGGCTACAGGAACGAGAAGATCGTCATCCAGACCAACAAGCGCGCCCACGTGCCGAGCTACACGGTGGCGGTGCTGGCGCAGGCCATGATGCAGTCGGTGGGCATCAACGCGCAGATCGAGGTGCTCGAATGGGCCACGCAGCTCGACCGCTACAACAGCGGCAACTACCAGATGAGCTCGTTCACCTATTCGTCGCGGCTCGACCCGGCGCTGAGCTACGAGCAGTTCTCGGGCCCGAAGGACAAGCAGTCGCGCAAGGTCTGGGAAGACCCGCAGGCGCTCAAGCTGCTCGACGACAGCTTCGCCGAATCGGACCCGAAGAAGCGCCAGGCGCTGTTCGACCAGATCCACGCGCTGATGATCCAGCAGGTGCCGATGATCATGCTGTTCAACGGCATCGACGCCTGGGGCGTGCGCAAGCGCCTGAGCGGCTTCTCGGTGTGGGAAGGCAAGCCCCGGCTGTGGGGCGTGTCGGCGGCCGCGAAGGCCTCGTGAGCGGCCGCCGCGCCGCCATGCTCAGTCCTGCAGGCAGAGGTACTTGAGCTCGAGGTAGTCCTCGATCCCGTGGCGCGAGCCCTCGCGGCCCAGGCCCGACTGCTTCACGCCGCCGAAGGGCGCGACCTCGTTCGAGATCAGGCCGGTGTTGATGCCGACCATGCCGGTCTCGAGCTGCTCGCCCACGCGCCAGAGGCGGCGGCGGTCCTCGGTGAAGAGGTAGGCGGCGAGGCCGAACTCCGAATCGTTGGCCATCGCGATGACCTCCTCCTCGGTCTCGAAGCGGAACAGCGGCGCCAGCGGCCCGAAGGTCTCCTCGCGCGCCACGCGCATGGCCTGCGTCACGCCGGTCAGCACGGTGGGCTCGAAGAAGCTGCCGCCCAGCGCATGCGGCTTGCCGCCGATGCGCAACTCGGCGCCCTGCGTGAGCGCGTCGTCGATGTGCTGGCGCACCTTGGCGACCGCGCGGCCGTCGATCAGCGGGCCTTGCGTGGTGCCGGCCTCGAGGCCGTTGCCCACGCGCATCGCCTCGACCGCGGCCACCAGCCGCGCGGCCACGGCGTCGTAGATGCCGGCCTGCACGTAGATGCGGTTGGCGCAGACGCAGGTCTGGCCCGCGTTGCGGAATTTGGAGGCCACGATGCCCTCGATCGCGCGGTCGATGTCGGCGTCGTCGAACACGATCAGCGGCGCATTGCCGCCGAGCTCGAGCGAGAGCTTCTTGATGGTCGGCGCGCACTGCTGCGCGAGCACGCGGCCCACGCCGGTGGAGCCGGTGAAGCTGAGCTTGCGCACGGTCGGGCTCTCGCACAGCGCGGCGCCGATCTCGGGCGCGTTGCCGGCCACGATCTGCAGCACGCCGGGCGGCAGGCCGGCCTCGAGCCCCAGCACGCCGAGCGCGAAGGCGCTCAGCGGCGTGAGTTCGGCCGGCTTGACGACGATGGTGCAGCCCGCGGCCAGCGCGGGGCCGACCTTGCGCGTGATCATCGCGGCCGGGAAGTTCCACGGCGTGATCGCGGCGCACACGCCGATCGGCTGCTTGAGCACCACGATGCGCTGGCCGGCGCGCTGCGGCTGCAGCACCTCGCCGTCCACGCGCTTGGCCTCCTCGCCGAACCACTCGATGAACGAGGCCGCGTAGGCGATCTCGCCGCGCGCCTCGGCCAGCGGCTTGCCCTGCTCGAGCGTCATCAGCCGGCCCAGGTCGTCCTGGTGCGCGAGCATCAGCTCGGCCCAGCGGCGCAGCACGCGCGCGCGGTCGGGCGCGGTGCGCGCGCGCCAGGCGGGCAGCGCGGCGGCGGCGCCTGCGATGGCGCGCTCGGTCTCGGCGCGGCCCATCCGCGGCACGTTGGCCAGGTGCCGGCCGGTGGCGGGGTCGTTCACGGCGAAGGTGGCGCCGTCGTCGGCCGCGACCCATTGGCCGTCGATCAGGCCGGCGCCGCGCAGCAGGTCGGGGCGCTGCAGGCCCAGGGTGGATGCGGAGTTCATGCCGAGAACGCCTCCTCGACGATGGCGAGCGCGCGTTCGAACTGCGCGTCGGGAATGGTCAGCGGGTAGAGGAAGCGGATCACGTTGCCGTACATGCCGCAGCTCAGCAGCACCAGGCCCTGCGCCAGTGCCTTGGCCTGCACGCGCGCCACCGCTTCGGCGTCGGGCGCGCCCGTGGCCGCATCGCGCAGCTCGACCGCGACCATCGAACCCTGCGCGCGCACTTCGGCCAGCGCCGGGTTCGATTCCTTGATCTTCAGCAGCCGGCCGACCAGGCGCTCGCCCAGCGCGGCGGCGCGTTCGCAGAGCTTCTCGTCGGCGATCACGTCGAGCACCGCGTGCGCCGAGGCCACCGCCAGCGGATTGCCCGCATAGGTGCCGCCGAGGCCGCCGGGCGCCGGCGCGTCCATGATGGCGGCGCGGCCGGCCACGGCCGACAGCGGCATGCCGCCCGCGAGGCTCTTGGCCATGGTGATCAGGTCGGGCTCGACGCTGTGGTGCTGCATCGAGAACAGCCGGCCGGTGCGCGCGAAGCCGGTCTGCACCTCGTCGGCGATCAGCACGATGCCGTGCGCGTCGCAGAGGCGGCGCAGGCCCTGCAGCAGCGCGGTGGGCGCGACGTTGAAGCCGCCCTCGCCCTGCACCGGCTCGATCACGATCGCGGCCACGCGCTTGGGGTCGATGTCGGCCTTGAACAGCTTCTCGATCGCGGCCAGCGAATCGTCGGCGCTCACGCCCTGCAGCGCGCTCGGGAACGGCACGTGGAACACGTCGGCCGGGAACGGGCCGAAGCCGGTCTTGTAGGGCGCGACCTTGCCGGTCATGGCCAGCGCCATCAGCGTGCGGCCATGGAAGCCGCCGCCGAAGGCGATCACGCCGGCGCGGCCGGTGTGGGCGCGCGCGATCTTCACCGCGTTCTCGAGCGCCTCGGCGCCGGTGGTGAAGAAGGCCGTCTTCACCGGGCCGGAGATCGGCACCAGCGCATTGAGGCGCTCGGCCAGCGTCACCACGCTCTCGTAGGGAACGATCTGGTAGGCCGTGTGCGTGAAGCGCCCGAGCTGCTCCTGGATCGCGGCCACCAGGCGCGGATTGCGGTGGCCGGTGTTGAGCACCGCGATGCCGGCGGCGAAGTCGATGTATTCGCGGCCTTCGATGTCCCACAGCGTCGCGTTCTCGGCGCGCTGGGCATAGAAGCCGCACATCACGCCCACGCCGCGCGGCGTGGCCGCGAGGCGGCGGGTCTGGAGTTCGGAGTTGGTGGTCATGGCTGAAGGCGTCCGGGAAAGGCTGGAGGTCGATCGGAAGTTCTGATTGAATGCGCAATTGGCTCCATCAAAAAGATCCACTTCCTGCAATCAGGATGGAGCCAATCCAAAAAGCCATGAAATCCATCTGCGCCGACCTGGTGCTGCAGCGCATCGCTCCCGCGACCGGCGCCGCGCTCAACCGCCAGCTCTACGACTGCCTGCGCGGCGCCATCCTCGACGGCAGCCTGCCGCCCTCGAGCGCGCTGCCGGCCTCGCGCGACCTGGCGCGCGAGACCGGCATGTCGCGCAACACCGTGCTGCATGCCTACGAGCAGCTGCGCGCCGAGGGCTACGTGCATTCGCGCGTGGGCAGCGGCACCTTCGTGGCCGAGACCACGCCCGAGAGCCAGCTGGCCACCGGCCGCGGCGCCGCCACCGCGCCGGCCCGCGCCGCGCCGGTGCGGCTGGCCCGGCGCGCCCAGGCGCTGGTCGACGATGCCTCGGCCGCGGCGCGCCAGTGGGGCGCCTTCATGCCCGGCGTGCCCGACGTGACCCAGTTCCCGCACCGCGCCTTCGGCCGCATCGTTGCGCGCCTGTGGCGCGACCCCGCGCCCGAGCTGCTGACCTATTCGCACGGCGGCGGCCACCCGGCGCTGCGCGAGGCCGTGGCCGAGCACCTGCGCGTGGCGCGCGCGGTGCGCTGCGACGCCGACCAGGTGCTGATCACCGAGGGCGTGCACCAGGCCATCGACCTGTCGCTGCGCATGCTGGCCGACCCGAGCGACACCGTGTGGGTCGAGGAGCCCGGCTACTGGGGCTTCCACAAGCTGCTGCAGATGGGCGCCTGGCGCGTGCGGCCGCTGCGCGTGGAAGCCGAGGGCGACGGTCCCGGGGCCGGCTGGCCACGTGGCGGCAGCGCGCCGCGGCTGATCTTCGTGACGCCCTCGCACCAGTACCCGCTGGGCTCGGTGATGAGCCTGGCGCGCCGGCGCGAGCTGCTCGACTTCGCGCGCCAGTCGGGCAGCTGGATCGTGGAGGACGACTACGACAGCGAGTTCCGCTTCGCGGGCCGGCCCATTCCCTCGATGCAGGGGCTCGAGGACGACAGCCCGGTGATCTACATCGGCACCTTCAGCAAGACCCTGTTCCCGGGCTTGCGCGTGGGCTACATGGTGCTGCCGCGCGCGCTGGCCGCGCATTTCCGCACCGCCCATGCCGACCTCTACCGCGAGGGCCACGCCATCACGCAGGTGGCGCTGGCCGAGCTGATTGGCCAGGGCCACTATGCCGCCCACATCCGCCGCATGCGCGTGCTCTATGCGCGCCGGCGCGCGCTGCTGGCCGGGCTGATCGCCGAGCACCTGGGCCCCGACCACCTGCATCCGCAGGCCAGCAATGCCGGGCTGCACCTGGTGCTGCGGCTGCCCGAGGACCGCGACGACGTGGCGATCATGGAAGCGGCGCAGGCGCGCGGCGTGCTCTCGCGGCCGCTGTCGCGCTACTACCGGCGCGGCGACGGGCGGCACGGCCTGCTGCTGGGCTATGCCTGCGTGGAGGAGGCGAACATCGAGCCGGCGTTCCGCGTGCTGCTCGACTGCATCCGGCCTTGAGCGGCGCCCGGCCGGTTCGCATCGGCCTACACGCGCTGGCCGATCATCCCGACAGCACGGTGCGCGCGGTCCGGTCCCAATAAGACTTCTGCCATCCAATGCCTTCGTCACCCGTGCCCCTGCCGCCCGCGCAAGACCGACCCGCCCGCCCCGAACGCCGACTGGCCTTCGCGCTGGTCATCGCCTTCGCCGCCGGCGTGGTGGCCGTCTTCACGGGCGCCATCGAGGTGCCCGAGCGCCACGATCCCTGGGCACCGCTCGACGTGACGGCAGCGCCCAACTGGCTCACTTCGTACAAGCTGGCGCGCGCACGCGGCGACCCGGTGCGCTGCCAGGCCGCGCTGGCCGACACCGGCATGCAGTACGAGCGCGTGCCCGATCGCGTCACGGGTCCGGGCTGCGGCTTCGAGAACGCGGTGCGCCTGCGCTCGGCCGGCGTGCGGCTGGGCAGCGCGCCCACGCTGAGCTGCCCGATGGCGCTGTCCTTCTTCATGTGGGAGCGCCATGCGCTGCAGCCCGCGGCCCTGCGGCACTTCGGCCAGCCGGTCGCCGCGATCGACCACCTCGGCAGCTATGCCTGCCGCAACGTGAACCGCGGCGAAGGCGCGATGCCCGGCGCGCCGCGCAGCCGGCATGCCACGGCCGATGCCTTCGACGTGGCCGGCTTCGTGCTCGCGGACGGGCGCCGCATCAACGTGCGCAAGGACTGGCGCACCGACGCCACCAACCCTTCGGCCGCGCTGCTGAACGACGCCCACCTGGGCGCCTGCCGGTTCTTTCGCGGCGTGCTCGGGCCCGAGTACAACGCGGCGCACCGCGATCACTTCCATCTGGAGACGGGCGGGTTTCCGATGTGCCGCTGAGCCCGTCTGCTAGAAAGCCACCATGAGCGCTTCCCTCGCTGCCTCTCTCGTCGATCTCGTGCTGGGCCTGGAACTCGGCGCGCGCGGCGATGCCGATCCGAATCGCTTCGCGCTCGAGGGCGTGCGCTGGACCGCGGGGCAGGACGGCACGCGCGAACTGCGGATCGCGCGGCTCGAAGCGACGGCCCTGCGGCTGGCCACGGGCGCGCTCGTGCTCGAGATCGAGCGCATCGCCATGCACGAACTGGTCGCGCGCGTGCATGCCGAGAACGGGGTGCTGCGTGTGGGCGCCATCGAGGCCCGCGACGCGGAATTCTCCGGCCTGAAGCTGCACGGCCCGCTGGTGCTGCCGCGGCAGTTCCGCCAGCTGTGGGAGGCCACCCATCCCGCCGACGGCACCACGCTGCCGCCGCCGGCCGATGCCTGGCAGCTCGGCCCGCTCGGCGAGATCGACGGCACCCTGCGCGGCCGCATCACCGACGCGCACCTGCTGTTCGATGCCGACGTGACCGTGCCGATCCGCCATGGGCTGGTCGACTTCAACGACGCCACCGTCGAGCACGTGGGCCCCGACTCGCGCATGGGCGTGAGCCCGCTCGGCTTCTACGTCGATGCGCCGAACGGCCGCAGCTACCTCTACCAGTTCGCCTCGGCGCCGCTCGCGGGCGTGGAGTTCGAGCGCCGCAAGAGCCTGATCGGCCCGTGGATCTCCGAGCGCGGCAAGCTCCGGCTGCGGCCCTTCGCCGAATCGATGCTGCGCCAGGGACTCGGCACGCAGGCCCAGGGGCTGACGGCGCAGGCGCGCACGCTGCTGGGGCGCACGGCCTTGTCGGGCGAACTGCGGCTCGGAGACGGACTGCTCGCGCTGCCGGGCCTGCAGGTGTCGATGGACGGGCACGAGCAAGGCCTCAACACGATCGTGCTGCGCTCCGAGTCGGTGGGCCGCGGGTTGGGCGCTGAGATCGCCGCGCTGTCCGCGCACGACATCACGGCGAGCTGGGGCGGCGCGCAACTCGCCGGCGAGGCCGTGACGGCCAAGCTCGGCGTGCAGGTCGTCGTCGAGGGCGACACCCTGCGCTTCGTGCTCGCGGTCGCGAACGGCCGCATCACGTCACCACGCATCGGCTTCGTGGCCGGCGAGCCCGCGTGATCCTCGCCGTCGATGTCGCCTACGCCGAGTCGGGCGGCGCGATGGCCGCCGGGCTGCTGCTCGCGGACTGGCATGACACCGCGCCCGTGCGCGAGATCCTGGTGCCGGTGCCGCAGGTCGAGGACTATGTGCCCGGCGCGTTCTACCGCCGCGAGCTGCCCTGCATCGAGGCCGTGCTCGCGCAGGTCGCCGAACCGCTCGCCTGCATCGTCATCGACGGCTACGTGACGCTGGGCACGCCGCCGCGCGACGGCCTCGGCGCGGTGCTCTGGGACAAGCTCGGCCGCGCGACCCCGGTGATCGGCGTCGCGAAGACGAGGTTCGCGGGGGCGCCGCCGGAGACCGAACTGCTGCGCGGCGAGAGCGCGCGCCCGCTCTTCGTGACGGCCGCGGGCATGCCGCTCGAGCAGGCCAGGGCGCACATCCGCGCGATGGCCGGTGCCTACCGGCTGCCCGAGATGCTCAGGCGAGTCGACGGCCTGTCGCGCCAGCGCGCGCAGGTCTAGCCGACCCTTGCGTGGGTCTACGCGGGACGCGATCGCTTCGATTGCTCGAGCCGCGCGATGAGCTCCTTCGGCAGACGCCGCGCCCGCGCGATGTCGACCGCATCGCGCCCTTGCTCGTCGGCCACGGAAGCATCGGCACCGGCCGCGATCAGCAGCGCCAGCGTCTCGAGCCGCTGCAGCCGGGCTGCATAGAAGAGCGGCGTTTCGCCGTGCGCGCGCAGGTTCAGCGCGGGCCTGTTCGCGAGCAGCACGCGGCACATCGGCTCGTCGTCGCGCCACACCGCGGCCCACAGCGACCCGCTCGTGTTCGCGCCGCGCTTGACGAGGAACTTCACCAGCGGCAGGTTCTCGCCGCGCGCCACCGCATACCAGATCGGCGTGGCGCGGAAGTCGCCCTCGTCCTCGTCCATGGGCACCTCGGCCTCGAGATCGGCACCCGCATCGAGCAGCGCGGTCACGGTCTTGATGCCATGGGGTTCGGCGAGCTGCGCCCCCTCGGCCTTCACCGTGCAGGCCAGATGGATCGCCGCGCGGCCGCGCGGATCGGTGGCACCGACCAGCGCCGGCGCCCGGGCCAGCTGGGCCTGGACCGAGGCCGCGTCCCAGGCCTTCGCGGCGGCGAACAGCGAAGTCTTCGAGGGCGGGGGCATGGGCGCTTTTCCTTCCTTTCTGCGTTGGGCCATGGCGGCGCGATGGCCCCCGCCATCTTCCCACGGGCTTGACCCAGGTCAATCGCCGGGCGCCCGCGCCGGGCTAGCATGGACAGGCGACACGAGGAGACGCCGTGGAACTCGAGATACCGGAGATGCTGGCCGCCGTCCTGCGCAGCCAGGTCGGCGCGCAGTCGCCGCTGGGCCTGCAGCTGGGCGGCCAGGGAGCCTGCAGCGGCATACGCGTCGTGTCGAGCCGCCACTTCGACGGCCGCTCGCTCAACCTGCTCTACCAGCTGAGCCTCGGCAAGGGCGCGCGCGACCTGGTGTTCCAGCTGCTCGCGCTCGACAACCTCAACGGCGAATCGCAGCTGCAGCCGATCGCGAACCTCGAGGCGATGGTGCCGGCACTGACCGAATGGCTGGCGCGCGACGCGATCGACGGCTGGCTCTACCAGCGCGGCAAGGACGGCGTGCTGCTGCCCTGGCTGGTCCACACGGTGCGGCTGGTGAAGCCCACCGAGGGCAATGCCTACGTGCTCGTGGGCCTGCTCGCCAACACGCTGCAGGCGGCCGGCCGCGAGCCGCCCTCCGAGCCCCGGCTGCGCTTCGCGGGCATGACCTGGGGCCTGAGCTTCTACGAGGAGCAGTTGCCGCAGCGCACGCTGGCCGACCTGTTCGCCGACCACGGCTTTCACAAGGAGTGCGCGGAGTTCAAGCGCGAGTACGAGATGCAGCTCGAGCGCTTCGGCAAGCTGCAGCCGCAGCACGGCGCGCAGTTCACCGTCGGCGGCAGCGTGTGGACCGCGGGCGAGGGCCCGCGCGCGGCGCTCGAGTGCCACCGGCTGCCCGAGGGCGCCGCCGTGCGCTGCGTGAACGACGAGGAGCTGCTGCGCCGCCGCTTCGACCTGGCGGCCGACCCGCACCACTGGCGCGAGAGCGGCATCGCCCAGGGCTTCGACCGCATTCCGCAGCACTGCTACCTGCACCTGTTCCACCTCGACTGGCACCGCAACATCTGGGTCCATGCCCAGCATGTGCAGGAGTACCGGTACCAGCCCGGCCTGCGCGAGCGGCTGGTGCTGCCGCAGGCGCATCGCGACCTGATCGACATCCTCACGGCCGACCGCAACTTCCTGGTCGAGGACGTGGTGCCCGGCAAGTCGGGCGGCACCACCATCCTGTGCAAGGGCGCGCCCGGCCTGGGCAAGACGCTGACCGCCGAGGTCTATGCGGAGGTGGTCGGCAAGCCGCTGTACCGCGTGCATTCGGGCCAGCTCGGCGTGACGGCGAGCTCGGTGGAGACCAGCCTCACGCGCATCCTGCAGCGCGCCGCGCGCTGGGGCTGCGTGCTGCTGCTCGACGAGGCCGACGTCTACATCCGGCGCCGCGACAACGACCTGCAGCACAACGCCATCGTGGCCGAGTTCCTGCGCACGCTCGAGTACTTCAGCGGCCTGCTGTTCATGACCACCAACCGCGTCGGCGACATCGACGAGGCCATCCTCTCGCGCTGCATCGCGGTGATCGACTACCAGCCGCCCGGGCCCGAGGATGCGCGGCGCCTGTGGGCCACGCTGTCGGCCCAGCTCGGCGTGGAACTGCCCGCCGCGGTGATCGACCGGCTGGTGGTCGACTACGCGGGCGCCAGCGGCCGCGACATCAAGGAGCTGCTCAAGCTCACCAGCAAGTACTGCCGGCGCAAGGAACTGCCGCTGTCGACGCAGTCCTTCGCGCAGTGCGCCGTGTTCCGCGGCATCGCGCCCGCCGCATCGCCAGGAGCCACCGCATGATCGACCCCACCCTGTTCGGCGGCGCGCTCACGGGCCGCATGGCCTTCCGGCCCGGTGCCGCGCCCCTGTACGAGCCGCTGCCGCCCGGCCGCCACGACCTGGGCTTCGACGAAGGCCGCGACGCGGTGCTGGTGGTGCCCGAGGGCCTGCCCGCCGATGCGCCGCTGCCCCTGCTCGTGATGTTCCATGGCGCGGGCGGCGAGGCCAACCGCGTGCTGCCGCACTTCGTCGCGCATGCGCGCTCGCGCGGCTTCCTGCTGCTGGCGCCGCAGTCGATGTACGCCACCTGGGACATCGTGGTCGGCGGCCATGGTCCCGACCTCGAGCGGCTCGACAACGCGCTGGCCACCGTGTCGCGGCATTTCCGGCTCGACCCAGCGCGGCTCGCGCTCGCTGGCTTCTCCGACGGCGGCAGCTACGCGCTGTCGCTCGGCCTCACCAACGGCGACGTGGCGAGCCACGTGATCGGCCTGTCGGCCGGCTTCATGAACAGCTTCGCGCAGGCCGGCACGCCGCGCTTCTTTCTCGCGCACGGGCGCTCGGACAGCCAGTTGCCGATCGAGACCAGCGCCCATCCGCATGCCAGGCGGCTGCTCGAGAGCGGGCACGACCTCACGCTGCAGCCCTTCGATGGGGACCATGTGATCGTGCCCTGGGTGGTGGGGCGGGCGGTGGCGTTCTTCCTGGGGGACGAGGCGGCGAAGCCGGCCTGAACGCGGGGGCTTGAAGGGTTCGGCCTGTCAGGCGTCGAACCCGCCTTGATCGGCGATCGCGCCCAGATCACGCGCACCGTGCAGGACGCGAACGATCGTCACCACCCCTTCGTCCGGTCGATAGTAGATCGCATAGGCGCCATGAAAGACGACGCGCAGCTCAGGTGCGAGTTGTCGACGCTCGGGGTGCGCCATCGGAAATGCCAGCAGCCCCTGGCAGGTGGAGTGCAACTTTCCCAGGAAACGGGTGGCAACGGCCTCCGAGGCTCCCTCGGCGATGTATGACCAGATTTCCGCCAGATCCTGCTCGGCACTCTCGGTCAGCTGGAGCGTGCGGCCAATAGCTGTCTCCCGCGTTCGATGATGCGATCGGCATCGAAGTCCTTGACGCGGCCTGCAGCCACATCCGCCAGCCCTCGATCGATATCGGCCTTGAGGACGGACAACTCGGCGAGCATCAACTGGCGCCGCGTCTTCCATTCACGCAGGGCTTCGCGCACCACTTCGCTGGTCGAGGCGTACTCGCCCTCGTCCACCGCCTGCTTGATGGTCGCAGCCATCTCTACAGGCATGGTCACGGTCAGTCGTTCCAGGGTACTGGGCAAGGGTCACGCTCCTTCAGGTCTGCGTGGATCATACTTTGTCATACTCTCTCGAGTACGTCCAACACAGAAGACCCCGATGGCGGCTGCCCGTGCGAGGTCCCGGATCGTCATGCAGGGCCAGGAGCTTGAGCGGTTCGCTGGAACATCACCTGCGTGCCCACAGCCCGCGCCCGCAACTGCCCACACCCCCCATCCACGTCCTGCCCCGCCGAATTACGCAGCTTGGTCAGGATGCCGCGCTCGTGCAGGGTGCGCGCGATCTGCTGGCAGCGCGCCCAGGCCGGGCGCTGGAAGTCCACGCCGTCGACCGCATTGAACGGGATCATGTTGAGCACGCCGTACTTGCCCGACAGCAGCCGCACCAGCCCCTCGATCTCTTCCTCGCTGTCGTTGATGCCCTCGAGCAGCGTCCACTGGTACTGGATCGGATAGCCGGTGGTGCGCGCATAGCGCTCGCCGGCCGCGACCAGTTCCTCGGGCGTGAGCCGCGGCGCGCGCGGCAGCAGCTTGCGGCGCAGTTCGTCGCGCGTGGTGTGCAGCGACAGCGCGAGCGCGGGCCGCACGCGTTCCTGCAACAGCCGCTCGAACACGCGCGGATCGCCGACGGTGGAGAACACCAGGTTCTTGTGGCCGATGTTGCCGACCGTGCCGAGCAGCTCGATCGCCTCCATCACGTTGTCGAGGTTGTGGGCCGGCTCGCCCATGCCCATGAACACCACCTTGCGCACCGGCCGGCGCATGCGCGCGAGCGCCACCTGGGCAATGATCTCGGCGCTGCCGACCTGGCGCAGCAGGCCTTCGCGCCCGGTCATGCAGAACTGGCAGCCGACCGCGCAGCCCACTTGCGAGGACACGCACAGGCCGTCGCGCGGCAGCAGCACGCTCTCGACGGTCTGGCCGTCGGCAAGCGCCACCAGCAACCGTTCCGAACCATCGGCGCCCGGATGCACCGCATCCACGCGCGCAAGGCCCGCGAGCTCGGCCTCGATGGCCGGCAGCTCGGCCATCAACCCGGCCGGAAAGAAGCTGTGCGGCAGCCGCCGGCCGCTGTCGCGCGGCAGCGCATGGGACCACAGCCGCAGCACGCGCTGCTCATGGCTGGGGCCCGCGCCTGCTTCGCGCAGTCGGCGTCGGATGTCGTGGATTCGCATGGGGTTGAAACGGAAGGCGACGCACGGCGGCGCGGATCGGGGGCCCAGATTGTGCACCCGGGCCACGCCCGGCTCAGCCCCACTGGCGCGCGAGGTACTTCGCCGTGGGCGTGCCGGCCTTCGCGACCTCGCGCGGCGTGCCCGCCGCCACCACGCGCCCGCCCTCGCCGCCCGCGCCAGGGCCCATGTCGATGACCCAGTCGCAGCGCGCCACCACGCGCATCTCGTGCTCGACCAGCACCACCGTGTTGCCGGCGTCGACCAGTTCGTCGAGCTGCGCCATCAGCCGGTCCACGTCCGACGGATGCAGCCCGGTGGTCGGCTCGTCGAGCACGTAGAGCGCGTCGCCGCGCTGCGCGCGCTGCAGCTCGGTCGCGAGCTTGATGCGCTGGGCCTCGCCGCCCGACAGCTCGGTGGCCGGCTGCCCCAGGCGCAGGTAGCCCAGGCCGATCGCCGCGAGCAGACGCAGCGGCCGCTCGATGGGTGCGTCGTCCTTGAAGAAGGCATGCGCCTCGTCCACCGTCATCGCGAGCACGTCGGCGATGCTCTTGTCGCGCAGCCGCACCTTCAGCGTCGCCGCGTCGAAGCGCGAGCCGCCGCACTGCGGGCAGGGCGCGTAGACGCTCGGCATGAACAGCAGCTCGACGCTGACGAAGCCCTCGCCCTCGCAGGTCGGGCAGCGGCCCTTGGCGACGTTGAACGAGAACTGGCCGGCATCGAAGCGGCGCGCCTTCGCGGCACGGGTCTGCGCGAACAGCTTGCGCACGTGGTCGAACAGCCCGGTGTAGGTCGCGAGGTTGGAACGCGGCGTGCGGCCGATCGGCTTCTGGTCGACCCGCACCAGCCGCCGGATTCGGTCCAGGCCCTCGACGATGCGGCCGTGCGTCTCCTGGGCCAGCGAGGGCTCGCCCTCGCCCGGCTCGTCGTCGGCCGGCGCCTCGTGGCCCAGGTGGGCCGCCACCAGCTGCACCAGCGCCTGGCTCACGAGGCTGGACTTGCCCGATCCCGAGACGCCGGTGACCGCGGTCATCGCGCCGATCGGAAAAGCCGCATCGACCGCCTCGAGGTTGTTGCGCGTGACGCCCTCGAGCCGCAGCCAGCCCTGCGCCGAACGCGGCGGCCGGCCCGCATCGCCGGCCGCCTCGGGTGCGAACAGGTAGGCGGCCGTGCGGGAAGCCGCCACTTCGCGCAACCCGGCGGGCGGCCCGCTGTAGAGCACCTCGCCGCCCTTCTCGCCCGCGCCGGGCCCGACATCGACCAGCCAGTCGGCGCGGCGCATCAGGTCCAGGTCGTGCTCGACCACGAACAGCGAGTTGCCCGCGCGCTTGAGCGCATCGAGCGCATCGACCAGCGCCTCGGCGTCAGCCGGGTGCAGGCCGGCCGAGGGCTCGTCGAGCACGTAGACCACGCCGAACAGCTTGGAGCGGATCTGCGTCGCGAGCCGCAGCCGCTGCAGCTCGCCCGGCGACAGCGTGGGCGTTGCGCGATCGAGCGAGAGATAGCCCAGCCCAAGGCCCAGCAGCGTCTCGAGCCGCGCCAGCGCGTCCTGCGCGATGCGCTGCGCCACGATGCGTTTCTCGGCCGACGGCACGGTCTTGCCATGCGCCTCGCCGCGCGCGGCCGGCCGCAGCACCTGCGCCAGCGCGCCCAGCGTGAGGTGCGAGATCTGCCCGATGTCGAGCCCCGCGAAACGCACCGACAACGCCTCGGCCTTGAGCCGCTTGCCCTGGCAGACGGGACACGACGCGCCCGACATGAAACGCGAGACGCGGTTCTTCATCAGCGCGCTCTGCGTGGTGGCGAAGGTGTGGAGCACGTACTTGCGCGCGCCCATGAAGGTGCCCTGGTAGCTGGGCTCGAGCTTGCGGCGCAGCGCGGCGCGCGTCTCTGCCGGGGTGAAGCCCGCGTAGACCGGCACCGTCGGCTGCTCCTCGGTGAACAGGATCCAGTCGCGCGTCTTCTTCGGCAGCGTGCGCCACGGCGTGTCGACATCGATGCCCAGCGTGACGAGGATGTCGCGCAGGTTCTGCCCCTGCCAGGCCGAGGGCCAGGCGGCCACCGCGCGCTCGCGGATCGTGAGGCTGTCGTCGGGCACCATCGCGCGCTCGGTGACCTCGAACACCCGGCCCAGCCCGTGGCAGACGGGACAGGCACCCTGCGGCGTGTTGGGCGAGAAATCCTCCGCGTGCAGCATCGCCTGGCGCGCCGGGTAGTCGCCCGCGCGCGAATAGAGCATGCGCAGCAGGTTCGACAGCGTGGTCACGCTGCCCACCGAGGAGCGCGTGCCCGGCGTGCCGCGCTGCTGCTGCAAGGCCACGGCCGGTGGCAGCCCGTCGATGGCATCGACGGCGGGCACGCCGACCTGATCGATCAGCCGCCGCGCATAGGGCGCCACCGATTCGAGGTAGCGCCGCTGCGCCTCGGCATACAGCGTGCCGAAGGCCAGCGAGGACTTGCCGGAACCCGAGATGCCGCTGAAGACCACGAGCGCATCGCGCGGAATGTCGACGTCGACGTTGCGCAGGTTGTGCTCGCGCGCGCCGCGCACGCTGACGAAGCCGTGGGAGGCCGGATCGGCCGGAGGTATGGGTTGTTGAGGCATGGTGTTCGCAATGGCTGGCGCCGCAGGCCGATATTGATGGCAGACATCGCAGCGGCGCCTTGCAGGACAAGGGCGCGAACTCGATTCGGCGCGGGCAAAGGCCGGCACGATAAGGCATGCCCGTACCCGCCCCCCGCAAGCCCTGGAAAGCCATCGCCTGGACCTTCGTCCTGACGCTGGCCGCCACCCTGCTCGTGCTCAACCTCACGAGCGGCGAGAAGAAGCTCGACGAACAGGTGCGCCGCGAATACGCGCTGCACGATCCCCAGTACCAGCGCGCGCTCGGCGCCCTGCTCGGCCCGCCGATCACCGACGGCAACCGCTTCGAGGCCTTCCAGAACGGCGACAAGATCTTTCCGCCGATGCTCGCGGCGATCCGCGCCGCGAAGCAAAGCATCACCTTCGAGACCTACATCTACTGGTCGGGCGACATCGGCCGCGCCTTCGCCGATGCGCTGTCGGAGCGCGCGCGTGCCGGCGTCAAGGTGCACGTGCTGCTCGACTGGGTCGGCAGCGCGAAGGTCGATGCGGACTTCATCCGCGAGATGGAGACATCGGGCGTGGAGATCCGCAAGTTCCACAAGCCGAGCTGGTACGACATCGCGCGCATGAACAACCGCACCCACCGCAAGCTGCTGGTGGTCGACGGGCGCATCGGCTTCACGGGCGGTGTCGGCATCGCACCCGAATGGACCGGCAATGCGCAGGACCCAACGCACTGGCGCGACTCGCACTACAAGGTCGAGGGCCCGGTGGTGGCGCAGATGCAGGCGGTCTTCATGGACAACTGGATCAAGGTCTCGGGCGACGTGTTCCATGGCGAGCGCTACTTCCCGCCGCTGCCGCCAGTGGGCAACGGCCGCGCGCAGATATTCAGCAGCTCGCCTTCGGGCGGCAGCGAGAGCATGCACCTGATGTACCTGCTCTCGATCGCCGCGGCCACGAAGACCATCGACCTCTCGAGCGCCTACTTCGTGCCCGACGATCTCACCGTGGGCGCGCTGGTCGCGGCGCTGCATCGCGGCGTGCGGGTGCGCATCGTCACGCCGGGGCCGATCATCGATTCGCAGACCGTGCGCCGCGCTTCGCGCGCCGCCTGGGGCCCGCTGCTCGAGGCCGGGGCCCAGATCAGCGAGTACCAGCCGACCATGTACCACTGCAAGGTCTTCTTGGTCGACGGCCTGCTGGTGTCGGTGGGCTCGACCAACTTCGACAACCGCTCGTTCCGGCTCAACGACGAGGCCAACCTCAACATCTACGACGAGGCCTTCGCCGCGGCGCAGACCGTGCAGTTCGAGGCCGACCTCGCGCAGTCGAAGCGGTTGAGCTATGAGGCCTGGAAGGATCGGCCGCTGCTCGAGAAGGCGTGGGAGCACCTGGCTGCGGTGTTGTCGCCGCAGCTCTGAGCGACCGGCCCCCGTCAGCCGCGCAGCGAACGGAACGCCGCGCGCAACTCCGCGCTGAACAGCGCCGGCTGCTCCCAGGCGGCGAAGTGCCCGCCCTTGTCGACCTCGTTGAAGTAGATCAGGTTGTGGTACGCCGCCTCGACCCATTGGCGCGGCGCGCGGTAGATCTCGCCCGGGAACACGGTCACCGCGGCCGGGATCGAGATGTCGACCGCGTTGAAGTTGTTGGCGTTGTTTTCCCAGTAGAGCTGCGCGCCCGAGGTGGCGGTCTTGGTCACCCAATAGAGCGTGATGTCGTCGAGCATCTCGTCGCGCGTGAGCGACTTCTCGGCGTCGCCGCCGCTGTGGGTCCACTCGGTGAACTTGTCGTAGAAGAAGGCGGCCAGGCCCGCGGGCGAGTCCTCGAGCGCATAGCCCAGGGTCTGGGGCCGCGTCACCATCAGCGCGGCATAGCCGCCGCCCTTCCTGTAGAGGAAGTTCAGCGCATCGAAGGCCGCCTTCTCCTTGTCGTCGAGGCCGGCGGGCGCGGGGTCGCCGTTGTTGAGCGCCCGCGCCACCTGCGGCGGCACGCTGGCCGGCATGTTGACGTGGATGCCGAGCAGGCCCGGCAGCTTCTGGCGCGCCATGCTGTCCGAGATGACCGAGCCCCAGTCGCCGCCCTGCGACACGTAGCGCGGGTAGCCCAGCCGCTTCATCAGCACGTCCCAGGCGCGGCCGATGCGGTCGGGGCCCCAGCCGGTGCTGCGCGGCTTGGCCGAGAAGCCGTAGCCGGGCATCGAGGGCAGCACGAGGTGGAAGGCATCCTCGGCGCGGCCGCCATGGGCGGTGGGGTTGACGAGCGGATCGATGGTCTTGAGCAGCTCCATCACCGAGCCGGGCCAGCCATGGGTCATGACCAGCGGCAGCGCATCGGGATGGCGCGACTTCACGTGGATGAAGTGGATGTCGAGGCCGTCGATCTCGGTGATGAACTGCGGCAGGACATTGAGCCGCGCCTCGGCCTTGCGCCAGTCGTAGCCGCTGCCCCAGTACTGCACCAGCGGCTGCAGTTTTGCCAGCCGCACGCCCTGCGACAGGTCGCTCACGGTCTCGCGGTCGGGCCAGCGCGTGGCCTTCACGCGGCGACGCAGGTCGGCCAGCACGGCCTCGGGCACGTGGACGCGGAACGGGCGCACGGCCGTGTCGCCCGTGGGCGCGCGCGGCTTCGGCGGATAGGCCGCGGCCGCTTGCGCATCGGCCTCGGGACTGCCGGCCGCCTGTGCCAGCTCGGTGCCCGAGAGCAGGCTGAAGCCCGCGGCGCCGGCCACGGCGGAGGTGGCGAAGAAGCCGCGGCGCGTGGCCCGGCTCGCGGTCTTGTCGGTGGTCTTGTGCATGGGATGTTCCTCTGGATTGGATGAAGTCGCGTGGCCCCTGTCCCGGGGCTGGAGCGCATTCTTCGAGCGCCATGCCGCCGCGCGGCGGATCGCGTATGCCTGTGTATCCGCGCGAAAAATCCACACACTACGTTGCACGCGCGGCCCAATACACGACTGGCGCGCGGGCACACCGCGTCTTCGCTAGAGTGGGCGCACACGGGGCCCACGCCCCCTTTTCCTTTCTCGACAGGAGCGACGGATGACTTTGGCAATGAGCTGGCAGGCATGGAGCGAACAGGACGGCGTGGGGCTCGCCGCGCTGGTGCGCAGCGGGCAGGTCACGCCGGCCGAGCTCGCGGCCCAGGCCAGCGCCGCCATCGCGCTCACCAACCCCGCGCTGAGCGCGGTGGTCGAGGTCTTCGACGACGTGGTGGCCGATCCGCTGGCCGACGGCATGAACCCCGCGGGCGCGTTCGCGGGCGTGCCCTACCTGATGAAGGACCTGGGCCCGACCATGAAGGGCCGGCTGCAGGAGATGGGCTCGCTGCTGATGAAGGGCCAGCGCGCGGCCGCCGACACCCACCTGACGCAGCAGATCCGCAAGGCCGGGCTCAACATCATCGGGCGCACCACCACGCCCGAGTTCGGCGTCTGCAGCTCGGCCGAGAACCCGGCCGTCTACGTCACCCGCAATCCCTGGAACCTCGACTACACCACCTGCGGCTCCTCGGCCGGCACGGGCGCGGCGGTGGCGGCCGGCGTGCTGCCGCTGTCGCACGCCACCGACGGCGGCGGCTCGATCCGCATTCCCGCGGGCGTGAACGGCAACATCGGCCTCAAGCCCTCGCGCGGCGTGTTCTCGATCGCGCCGGCGCTGTCGGACCTCACGGGCCTGGTGTCGATCCAGGGCTGCCACAGCCGCACGGTGCGCGACACCGCGGCCTTCGTCGACCACTGCCGCGGCGGCGCGCCCGGCGAGTTCATGCCCTACTGGAAGGCCGACGAGCCCTACACGCAACTGATCGAGCGCGACCCGAAGCCGCTGCGCATCGCGATGTCGCACGAGTGGGGCGACTTCCGCGCCACGCCGCACATCGTGGCCGAGCTCGAGCGCGTGGGGCGCTTCCTCGAGGGCCTGGGCCACCACGTCGAATGGGCGCTGCCCGCGGTCGACATCCGTGCCGCCTTCGCGGCCCAGACCACCTGCTACATCAGCAACTTCGCGCAGACCATCGAGGGTTTCCTCGCGCGCTTCGGCCTCGAGCAGCCGCCGGCCGACCTGATCGAGCCGATCAACATCAAGATCTGGGAGGCCGGGCGCGACATCTCCTATGCCGAGCGCTTCAGGATGCAGACGGTGTTCAACACCACCGCGCGCGGCTTCGGTGCCTTCTTCGAGGACTGGGACATCATCCTCACCCCGATCACCGCTCTGCCCACGCCGCGCGTGGGCACCACCGAATACCTCACGCTCAGCGACAACCCCTCGGTGCTCGACTGGTTCGACAACCTCTGGCAGAACTTCGCCTACACGCCGCTGGCCAACCTCTGCGGCATCCCGGGCATCTCGCTGCCGCTGGCCTTCAACGAGCACGGCCTGCCGCTGGGCATGCAGCTGCAGGCGAAGCAGGCCGACGACGGCCTGCTGCTGCAGCTCAGCGCGCAGATCGAGCGCGCGATCGGCGGCCGCTGGAACGATGGCCGCCGTCCCGGCGTGCACGTGACCACGGCGAGCTAGAAAAACTGCTCAGTGCCGGCAGCCCGGCACGCCGCAGGCGCCGTCGTTCCACGACGAGCCGAGGATCATCCCGCAGAAGTTGAGCCGCTTGTACGTGGGGTCCTTGAGCGCCAGCACGTCGGCCTTGACGTTGCCGAAGGTGGTCTCGGGCTTGAAGCGCGTGCCCTTGGCGAAGGCATCGATGATGCCCTCCTTGAAGTCGGCCTCGCGCGGATGCGCGCGCACCACCGCCTCGCGCTGCTCGGTCGGGAAGGCGTCGTAGGCCAGGCCCAGCACGTCCATCTCCACGCCCGCGGTCACCAGCGCCACCACCGGCTTCTTGTGCTGCGGAATGCCCGGCGTGGTGTGCAGCGCGATCGCATCCCACACCTGCTCGACCTCGGGCTCGGCGATGCCGTGACGCACGAGGAAATCGCGCGCGGCATTGGCGCCGTCGACCTCGAAGCGCTCGGTCTTGCTGCTGTAGGGCGCCACCAGGCCCATGTCGTGGAACATCGCGCCGATGTAGAGCAGCTCGGCGTCGCAGGCCAGGCCGCGGCGCTCGCCGGTCAGCGCGCCGAACAGGAACACGCGCCGCGAGTGGTTGAACAGCAGCGCGGTCTCGGTGTCGCGCACCAGCTCGGTGGCCTCGCGCGCCATCTGGCTGTCGGGGATGCGGATGCCGGCAATGGATTCGTTCATGGGTTCTCCGGGAATCGGGGTTGGCGAAAGTGCGAACCCAGTGTCCGGCGCGCCGGCGCCCCGTGCGAGCGGCCGAGGGGGCAGGGACTGCCAGATCGGGTGCGCTTCCTGCCAAAAGCATGGGGCAGGTCCCGAAGAGGAGGCCGCGCCGCGGGCACATCCGACACCCGCCTCATCCTCGCCATCTGTCTATCGAAAGCGATGCCGAGTCATTCGACACCCAACAAAGTAACCTCTCAAGTAAATTTAAATAGGTTACTTGAAAGGCATAATCGGTGGAGCAAAGAGACCGCCAAGCGGTCCGGATCGGGAGCACAGGAGCGGGAGTCGAACGAAGGAGCACAAGATGAATGATCGCGGTATGACCGCCGTGCTGGTCCATGGCGCCTGGGCCGACGGATACAGCTGGGCAAGGGTGATTGCGGGCCTGGAGCAGGCAGGCATCGAGGCCGTCGCGGCCCCGCTGCCGCTGACGAGCCTTGCCGACGACGTGGCCGCGCTGAAGCGCAGCCTCGCACGCATCGAAGGGCCGTTGATCCTGGTCGGGCACGCCTATGCGGGCGCGGTGATCGCGCAGATCACCGAGCAGCGCGTGGCGGGCCTGGTGTACGTGGCGGCGCTTGCGCCCGACGAAGGCGAAACGGTGCTGGAGGTCTTCGGACGCGCCGAGCCGCACGAGAAAGCGCCACGACTGGCGCCCGACGGCGACGGATGGATCTGGCTTCCCGACGAAGCCTTTGCGGACGCATTCGCACAGAACGCCTCGCGGGAAGACCAACGCGTATTGGCGGCCGTGCAGCGGCCGATCTCCGTGTCGTGCATCACGGTGCCCGTCGGGCCGCCGCTGTGGAAGACCCGGCCCGCGTGGTACCTGGTGGCGCAGGACGATCGAATGATCGCGGCCTCGACGCAGCGCTTCATGGCGCAGCGGATGCGGGCGGTCGAACGCTCGATTTCGGCCGATCACGCGCCGAGCGTTTCGGCGCCGGGCGAGGTCATCGGATTCATCGCCGACGCGGCCCGCGCGTTCGGCAGCGAAGCGGCGCCCCACTGAGCGCGTGAATCGACGCGGCGGGCATGCCGCCGCGGCCCGATGTCCGCGGTGACCGGCCGCACCGGCTCAGGGATATCGGGCTGCCCCGATCAGATCGACTTGGTCTCGCCGCCGTCCATGCGCAGCACCGTGCCGGTCATCCAGCGTGCCGCCGGCGACACGGCGAAGGCGATCAGATCCGCGATCTCCTCCGGCTCGCCGAACCGCGCGATGCCCGAACTCGCGAGGACCGCGGCCTTGGCGGCGTCCAGGTCGAGATGGCGCGCGCTCGCGAGCTTCTCGATCATTCCCATGCGCCGGCCCGTCATGACCGCGCCCGGCGAGACGCTGTTCACTTGAACGCCATCGGCAATGCCGCGATCGGCGAAAGCCTTTGCCAGCGCCTCGATCGCCGCGTTGATCGTGCCCACGGCGGCAGACGCCGCCTTCGGCGCTTCCGCGGCAGTGCCCGAGATGAAGACGACGGCGCCTTTCGACGACTTCAACGCCTCCCACGCGCGCAAGGTGAGCCTGCGGGCTCCATGGAATTTCAGTGCCAGGCCGCTGTCCCATTGCGCGTCGGTCATCTCGAACAGGTCCAGTCCCGGGACCGCGCCGGCCACGTTCACCAGCGCATCGATTCTTCCGAACTGCGAGAGGGTCCGCGCCACGACCGTCTCGGCGGCCTGGGGATCGCCAAGATCGCCTTCGACGACGAGCGCCTGCGCGCCCAGTGCGCGCACCTGCGCCGCCACCTGCTCCAGCTGTTGCCCGCTGCGCGCGGCGAGCACGACGCACGAGAAGTTCCTGGCGAGCCGCAGGGCCGTGGCCTTGCCGATCCCCGAGCTCGCGCCCGTCACTATCACGACTGATTCCGACATTGGATGATTCCGGTTGTTGATAAAAACTTCGACCTGGGTGCCGTCGCGGCGAGGCCGCCCGACGGCCCCGAATCAGACGGCCTTGACCTCGCCGCCGTCCATGCGGACGGCCGTGCCAGTCAGCCAGCGCGCCGCCGGCGACACGAGGAAGGCCATCAGCTCGGCGATCTCTTGCGGCTCGCCGTAGCGGGCGATCCCTGCCTCCTTCGGGAAGCTCTCGAGCGCCTCGTCGAAGCTCATGCCGTGCGCTGGCGCCCAGTGCGCGAGGTACGAACGACGGCGTTCGGTCATGACGGGCCCGGGCAGCACGCTGTTGACGCGCACGCCGTCGCGGATCCCGAGCTCGGCGAATGCCTTGGCCAACGCGACGATGGCGGCGTTCACCGTTCCCACGGCCGCATAGGAAGCCTTCGGGAACAGCGCCGAATTCCCGGAGGTCATGACCACGGCCCCGTTCGTCGCGCAAAGATGTCTCCACGCATGCACCGTCAGCCTGCGCGCGCCGTGCAGCTTCAGGCCGAGGCCCGCGTCCCATTGCGCGTCGGTCATCTCCAGCAGGTCCACCTGCGGCACCGCACCCGCTATGTTGACCACTGCATCGATCCGGCCGAATTCGCCGATCGTGCGCTCGACGACTTCGGCGGCGGCGGACGGCTCGCCCAGGTCCGCGACGATGACCAGGCTGGATGCCCCCGCGGCCTCGACCCGTTGTGCCGTCTCCTTCAGCTTCTCTTCGCTCCGGGCGACGAGCACCAGCCGGCCGAAATCACTGGCCAGGCGGATGGCGGTCTCGCGCCCGATCCCCTGGCTGGCGCCAGACACGATGGCCACTGTGTTCTTCATGCGTTCCTCGCGTTCCTTGGATGGCTCCCTCCTCGCTTTGGGAGCTCCCGCGCCGGCCCGGCGCTCGATGGCCAACCACCGCTCGAAACCCGATGCCTTTCATCTGTTCGGCGCCGAGATTAGAGCCTTCCGGGTAACCCGTCAAACTATATTGAATAGGTTATTTAGAATCCGATCTGCGCGCTGCCCGCGGTGCCGTGCCGGAACCGCGGCGGGGGAAAATGCCAGGAACTTCGCTGTACCGGCATCCACGCGATGTGCGCATTGCGACTGCAAGGAGCTTCGATCCCATGACCCATCGATACCCAATGAAATGCTCGATCCCGTGCGCCCACGCGCAACCGCGCCGAGGACTTCGCTGCCCGCGGCCAGGAGATCGCGAATGAGCGAGGTCCGGCCCCCGCCGATGTTCCTGGCGGATTCACCCGCACTCGACTTCCTGAATTCGGTGGCCGTCCCGACCGACACGCAGGTGGAGTGGCTCGGCTCGGGCGAGGACCTGTTGAACTGGCTGCGAGAGGCCGGCATGGTCGATCCGCAAGTGCTGCGAGAACTGGGCGAGGCGGCCGGTCCGGGCGAGCTGGATGCGGTGGCCGCGCAGGCGCGCGCATTGCGCGAGTGGTTCAGGGCCTTCGTCCGGCAGCACCAGGGCGCGCGGCTCACGCGCAAATCCTTCAAGGAGCTGGAAGCGCTGAACCGGCTGCTGGCGCGCGACGAGGCGTTCGACCAGATCGAGATCGGCGACAAGGCGTCGGCCTCTGGAGACGAGCCCTCCGAGCTGGTATGGGTGCGCCGCCGCCGCTGGCGCTCCGCCGATTCGCTGCTGCTGCCGATCGCCCAATCCATGGCCGAGCTCTTGACGACCGCCGACCTCACCCATGTGAAGGCATGCGAGGGTCCGGCCTGCACGTTGATGTTTCTCGACACGACGCGTGGACGCATTCGCCGCTGGTGCAGCATGGCCGTCTGCGGCAATCGCGCCAAGCAGGCGGCGCATCGTTCGAAACTGAGTTCGGAAAAGCGCTAGCGGCCTGTCCCGGTCATTCTTCCCTGCCAACGCGCATCGGCGTCCACCGCCAGGCCCAAAAAACGCAAGCCCGCTTGCGTTCTTGCAAACTGACAGAAGGGCCTCGCAACCCTAATCTCCGTCCGCCACTTCAGCCCCTGCGACGCAGGGACCAGGCGATTCAGCCACATCCACAGGACGGAGACCCCATGAACCCATCAACGCTCGAGACCATTCGACAGATCTTCGTGTTCGAGAGGAACACGCTCGCCGAAGGCGGTCGCGCCGCCGCCGCGCCTTCGCGCCACGTGGTCGCCGCCGCGATCTTCAAGAACCCCTGCGCCGGCCGAGGCGCCGCGACCGACGCCGAACTGGCCGACCTCGCGCAGCGCTCGGTCGAGATCGGCACGCTGCTGACCGAACGCGCGCTCTCGCACTTCGCGGGCGAGGAGAAGCCCCGCGCCTACGGCAAGGCCGCGCTGGTGGGCACGGCCGGCGAGTCGGAACACGGCGCGGCGCTGATCCATCCGCGCCTGGGCCTGGCCATGCGCACCGGCCTGGGCGCGGGCCCCGCGCTGATTCCGGGCAATGCCAAGGTGTCGACGGCCGGCGGCTCGGTCGACCTGCTGTTCGGCGGCGCCGACGACGCCTGGGACTACGACGCCATGGACGGCATCACCCTCGCGATTCCGGGCGCGCCCGGCCCCGACGAGCTGGTGCTGTTCGTCGGCTTCGGCACCGTGCGCATCAATGCGCGCGTGAAGGGCGCCAGCGCCGAGCAGGTCGCCAAGGTGGTGGCCGACATCCGGGCGCGCCGCCAGGCCTGAAGCGCCCACCACCGGCCACGTCACGTGGCCGGCCAGGGAGGAGCCCCACCGGGCGGCCTCCTCCCTTCAGAACCACAAGACAGGAGACAAGCATGGACATCCCCGCAACCCTGACGGGTGCGACGCATCGCGCGGAAGGCAGGAAGGTCATCGTGGCCTCTTCCGTGGGCGCCGTCATCGAGTACTACGACTTCTTCCTCTACGGCTCGCTCGCGACCATCATCGCGAAGCAGTTCTTCTCGGCGCTCGACCCCTCGGCCGCCTTCATCTTCGCGCTGCTCGCCTTCGCCGCGGGCTTCATCGTGCGGCCACTCGGTGCCGTGCTGTTCGGGCGCCTGGGCGACATGATCGGGCGCAAGTACACCTTCATGATCACGCTGCTGCTGATCGGCATCTCGACCTTCTCGGTCGGCTTCCTGCCCAACTACGCCACCATCGGCGTGGCCGCGCCGATCATCCTGATCGTGCTGCGGCTGTGTCAGGGCCTGGCGCTCGGCGGCGAGTACGGCGGTGCCGCCACCTACGTGGCCGAGCATTCGCCGCCGCACAAGCGCGGGGCCAGCACCGCGTGGATCCAGACCACCGCGACGCTGGGCTTCCTGCTGTCGCTGGTCGTCATCCTCGGCGTGCGCAGCACCATGTCGCCCGAGCAGTTCGATGCCTGGGGCTGGCGCATCCCCTTCATCATCTCGCTCGGCCTGCTCGTGCTCTCGGTCTACATCCGGGTCTCGATGAAGGAGTCGCCGGTGTTCCTCAAGCTCAAGGCCGGCAACGGCATCAGCAAGGCGCCGGTGCGCGAGGCCTTCGGCGAATGGAAGAACCTGCGCATCGTGCTGATCTGCCTGTTCGGCCTGTGCGCCGGGCAATCGATCGTCTGGTACACCTCGCAGTTCTACGCGCTGTTCTTCCTCACGCAGATCCTCAAGGTGGATCCGATCTACGCGAACACGCTGTTCGCGACCTCGCTGGTGCTGAGCATGCCGCTGTTCATCTTCTTCGGCGCGCTGTCGGACCGCATCGGCCGCAAGTGGCTGATCATGATCGGCATCCTGGTGGCGGCCCTGTCCTACGGCCCGCTGTTCAAGGCGCTCACGCACTATGCGAACCCGGCGCTGGAGCGGGCCCAGCAGAGCGCCTCGATCGTGCTGACGGCCGACCCGCGCGAATGCTCGTTCCAGGGCAACCCGATCGCGCGCGATGTCGACTTCCGGACCTCCTGCGACATCGCCAAGCGCGTGCTGGCGCAGAGCGCGGCCAGCTACGAGGTCAAGGACGCGGCGGCCGGCGAACTGGCGACCGTGACCGTCGGCGACCGGGCCATCGCCTCGGTGCAGGGACGGCTGGTCGCGAACGGCAATGCCTTCGAGCCCGCCAGCAAGGCCGAGATCGACGGCTTCCGCGCGCGGATCGGCGCCGCGCTCCAGGGTGCCGGCTATCCCACGAGCGCCGACCGCGCGGGCATCGACTCGCCGATGGTCGTGCTGATCCTGCTGGTCTTCATGGGCTTCGTGGCCATCACCTACGGGCCGCTCGCGGCGCTGCTGGTGGAGATGTTCCCCGCGCGCATCCGCTACACCTCGATGTCGCTGCCCTATCACATCGGCGCCGGCTGGTTCGGCGGGCTGCTGCCGACCATCTCGTTCGCGCTCGTGGCCGAGCACGGGAACATCTATGCCGGCCTCGCCTATCCGATCGCGGGTGCGCTCATGACCTTCGTGATCGGCGCGATCTGGCTGCGCGACACCAAGGAGACCCGGGCCGCGGCCTGAACCGCAAGCTTGCACCGATGGCGCCCGGGCCCACGCTGGACTAATGTCTTCGCTCCTTCGCTCAGCCTTCAACGCCATGGCCACCAAGCACCTGCCCCTGGATCAACTCGGATGGGACCACCTGCGCGCATTGCTCGAAGTCGCGCGCGGCGGTGCGCTCGCGCCCGCCGCGCGCAAGCTGGGCGTCGACCAGTCGACCATCAGCCGCCGCCTCGCGCAGGTGGAGTACAGCTCGGGCGGCACGCTGTTCCGGCGCGACCGCAAGGGCATCGTCCTGACCCCGTTCGGACGGGAAGTGTTCACGAGGGTGGAGAAGATGGAAACGGCCTTGCACGAGATCCAGGGACTGACCGCCGACCGCTTCGGGCAGAACGCCGGCACCGTCTCCATCGCAACGATGGAAGGCGTGGGCGCGATGCTGATCTCGCGCGCGGTCAGGAAGCTGCACGAGCGCTTCGCGGCGATCGAGATCCAGCTCGCCACCACCTCGAACTACGTGGACATCGCGCGCCGCGAGTCCGACATCTTCGTGAGCTTCTTCGAGCCCCCGCCGAAGTCGCTGCACACGCAGAAGGTGGCCGACGTGCATTTCCATCTCTATGCCAGCGCCTCCTATCTGGCGGGCCGCGAGATCGCGCGGCCCGAGGACCTGGCGCAGGACTTCTTCATCGGCTACATCGACGATCCGATCTACCTGCCCTCGGCGCGCTGGCTCGAGGAGTTCGTCGATGCGCCGCGCATCGGCTTCCGCGCGACCAGCATGTTCTCGCAGCTGTTCGCGGCGCGGGAGGGCCTGGGCGTGGTGCTGTTGCCTTCGTACGCCGAAGCCGAGTCCTTCGGGCTGATCCGGCTGCTGCCCGACCGCTCCGCGCGCGTGCCGCTGTTCATCAGCGTGCAGTACGACCTGCAGTACCTGCCCCATATCCGGGCCGTCTTCGACCTGCTCGCGCAACTCATGGCCGAGAAGCTCGCGGCCCAACAGCCGGTGGCGCCGGCCTGACACCTATCGCTTTCTTTCATCCACCCTTTGCTCATTCAATCTCATGAACAAGAAAATCCTCGGCATCGTTTCCTACCCCATCACCGCCTTCGACGAGCGCAGCGGCGCCGTCGACCTCGAGACCAGCCGCCGCGTGGTCGAGCGGCTGGTGCTGTCGGGCTCCCATGCCATCGCACCGCTGGGCAGCACCGGCGAAAGCGCCTACCTGTCCGACGAGGAGTGGGATGCCGTGGCCGAGGCATCGATCGCCCAGGTCGCGAAGCGCCTGCCGGTGATCGTCGGCATCTCGGACCTCACGACCCGTAATGCGGTGCGCAAGGCCAGGTTCGCCGAAGCAGCGGGCGCCGACGCGGTCATGGTGCTGCCCGTGTCCTACTGGAAGCTCGGCGAGGCCGAGATCTTTCGCCACTACCAGAGCATCGCCGACGCGATCGGCCTGCCGGTCATGCTCTACAACAACCCCGCGACCAGCGGCGTCGACATGCAGCCCGAGCTGATCGTGCGGATCGTGCGGGACATCGCGAACGTGACCATGGTCAAGGAGAGCACGGGCGACGTCCAGCGCATGCACCGCATCCGGCAGCTGTCGAACGGCGAGATCCCGTTCTTCAACGGCAGCAATCCGCTCGCGCTCGAGGCCTTCGCGGCCGGTGCCGTGGGCTGGTGCACTGCGGCGCCCAACATCATTCCGGCCTGGCCCGTCGCGCTTTACGACGCCTGCCTGTCGGGCGACATAGAAGCGGCACGCACGATCTTCTACGGGCAGCTCGAGGTGCTGCAGTTCATCCTCAAGGGCGGGCTGCCAACGACCGTGAAGGCGGGGCTGCGGCTGCGGGGGTTCGAGGCGGGGGTGCCGCGCTTGCCGCTGCAAGGGCTCGACGAGGCGTCGGTTGCGCAGCTGCAGCGTTTGCTCAGGGAGCTGGATTCGCGAACGATCGACTGACAAGGTGTGAAGAAACCGTAGTGAGCGGCTGGTCGCCGTCACGCGTAGGCGACCCACCCCCTGAACGTGAACCCCACGTAGAAGAGCTGCACCCCGCTGAACCCCGCCTCGCGCAGGATCGCCTCGTCCTGCACCGGCGACAGGATCGCCAGCTCCTTCTGCACCTTCTCGCTCGTGGCCGCCGCCTGCTTCGGGTCGGACCCCGATGACACGAGGAAGGCCGCGTAGCGTTTCATCCAGGTCTCGCGCTGGCCCTCGCCGTCCTCCACGCTGAGATGCGCGACCACGAAGGGCGCGCCCGGCTTCAGGCGGCGATGGATCTCGCGCGCCGTCGGCAGGCGCTGGTCGGGCGGCACGAAATGGAAGGTCAGCAGGCAGGTCGCGCCGTCGAAGGGGCCTTCGGGCGCGTCCTGCACATAGCCTTCGTGCAGGGCCACGCGCGACGTCAACGGGCCGAGCCGCTGCGCCGCGAGATCGAGCATCGGCGCGCTCGGGTCGACGCCGTCGATCTGCCATCCGGAGTGGGCGAGCGCGAGGTCCTCGAGCTCGAGGCCGCCACCGGCGCCGACCACCAGCACGCGGCCTTCCGTAGGCACGCGCTCGGCCAGCAGGATGCGCGTCATCGGCAGCAGGCCGCTGTGGCCGGGCACGTTGCGCTTCGGGCCCTCGGCGTACTTGGCCACCGCATCGGAACTGTTGAATGCACTGTGAGAGTTCATCCAACGATGATGGCATGGCGCCTGGGGGTGCGCTTCAGCAGGGGTTCAGCGCCGCGAAGACCGCTTCGTAGCGGCCATCGCGCTCGGCCCAGCGGCGCACGTGGTCGCGCTCGAGCATCAGCTCGCCATGCGGATGATCGCCGCGCTCCAGCATCCGCATCACCTCCGCCACGTAGGCGCCCACGGGCATGGCGCGCGGGTCCGAGGCCTGCGCGCTGCCCGTGAGTTCGGTCTGCACGTAGGGCGGTGCGAGTTCGAGCACCTCGACCGGGACCGCGCGAAGCTGGTGGCGCAGCGACTGCAGCCACGAATGCAGGAAGGCCTTGCTCGCGCAGTAGACCGGGAAGTCCGCGCGCGGCACGAAGGCCAGGGCCGAGCCGGTCGCGATGAAGCTCGCATTGGCCTGGCGCTTCAACAGCGGCAGGAACGCGGCCGCGGTGCGCAGCACGCCGAGGATGTTGGTCTGCACCATCGCTTCGGCATCGGTGAGGGTCCAGGCGTCGTCGCGCATGTCTTCCGCGCGCGAGATGCCGGCATTGGCGATCAGCACGTTGAGCTCGGGAAAGCGTTCGCGCACCTCCCGCGCGACACGTGCCGGCGCGGCGGGGTCGGCCAGGTCGAGCCGCAGGCCGAACAGGCCGGCTCGGCCGGCCGTGACTTCGTCGAGCAGGGCCTGGCGCCTGCCGGTGACGATGACGCGGTTGCCGCGCCGGTGCAGGGCCTCGGCGAGCGCGCGGCCGATGCCGCTGGTGCCGCCCGTCACGAGGATGGTGTTGCCGGTGGTTTTCATGATGGCTGTCTTTCGATGGGTTGGGGTCATGGAGAAAGCCATGGCAACCCTCGCAACGCTCTTCGCGAACGGGCGCGAAAAGACCCTGTGCCGGCCGCGCGATGCAATGCGGCGCAGGAAGGCGAACAGGACGAACGAAAGGAAGAGGGAGGGCATACCGTGGCGTCTTTGCATCGAGATCTCCCTGCTGGGAACCACTCGACAAAGGACGCGTTGGATGACGGTAACGCCTACGGCAGCGCGCCGCTAAGGCGACTGCGGGCCGGATTGTCGACGCGCCGGCGCGCCGCCGTCAACCCCCGGGCGACGAAGCGAGCCGCGTGCTGCCGAAGTTCGCGCGGTACTGCTGCGGCGTGACGCCCAGGCGGCGCAGGAACACCGCGCGCATGCGGTGCGCGTCGTGGAAGCCGCAGGCGAAGGCCACGGTCTTCATCGGCGCCTGGCCGTTCTCGAGCATCACGCGCGCCGCATCGAGCCGCGCGCTCTCGACGAATTCGGCCGGCGTGAGCTTCGCGTCGCGCGCGAAGGTGCGCGCGAAGCTGCGCTCGCTCATGTGCGCGACGCGCGCCAGCACCGCCACCGTGAGCTCGTCGCCCAGGTGCGCCATCACGTACTGCTGCACCTGCGCGACCGGCGAGGCCGGCTCGAGCCGCGGCGTGAGGAAGGGACTGAACTGCGACTGCCCGCCCGCACGCTGCGTGAACACCACGAGCCGCCTGGCCACGTGCAGGGCCACCTCGTTGCCGTGGTGCTGCGCGAGCAGGTAGAGCGACAGGTCGATGCCGGCCGTGACGCCGGCCGAGGTGTAGAGCTTGCCGTCCTGGTTGAAGAGCCGGTTCGATTCGACGCGCGCGCTCGGGCACAGGCTGGCCAGCGCCGCCGCGTCGTTCCAGTGCGTGGTGACGGTGCGGCCATTGAGCAGGCCGGCACGCGCGAGGATGAAGGCGCCGCTGCAGATCGAACCGAAGCTCGCGGCCCGCGCGCTCGCGGACTCGAGCCAGCGGTACAGCGCCGGATCGAAATGCTGCCGCACCAGCGCCGGGCCGCCGGCCACCAGCAGCAGGTCGAAGGCATCGTCGACCTCGGCATAGTGGCGATGCGCCTGCAGCGAGAGGCCGTTCGAGCATGGCATGGTGCCGTGCTCCACGCCGATGGTCTCGAGCCGGTAGTGGTCCTCGTCCGGCAGGAAGCGGTTGGCTTCCGAGAACACGTCCATCGGGCCGCTGACGTCGAGCGACTGGACGCCGGAGAAAACGAGCAGGGCGACGGTGCGGTGCATGGGGCAGGAGGTCGAGCGGGATCGGTCCGGGATTCTGGCGCACCCCGAGATCCGCGGCTTGAAAAACGCCGTGCCTCGTTCGTCTGGAAGACTTCGAGTGCCGCGGGCGGCATGCATTCACCCCGACGGCATCGGTACATCCCACCCAGCGAGCCCCTGCCCCATGACAATCGCCCGATGCGCATCGCCCCGCCGCCTCGCAACCGACGCCCCGCGATGAACCGATGGTGAGTGCCCCGCTTCCACCCCTGCGCTTCGGTCCCTTCGTGCTCGACGCGGCCGCCGGCCGCCTGCTGCGCGACGACGCGCCCGTCGCGCTGCAACCCAAGGTCTTCGCGCTGCTCTGCGCGCTCGCGGGCCACCCCGGCCGGCTGATCGCCAAGGCCACGCTGTTGCAACAGGTCTGGCCCGCGCAGGTGGTCAGCGACGCCGTCGTGAAGACCGCGATCAACCAGCTGCGCATCGCGCTCGGCGACGATCCCTCGCTGCCGCGCTACGTCGAAACCGTGCCGCGCCGCGGCTACCGCTTCATCGCCGGCATCGAAGGCGCCACGGTAGCCCCGCCCGCCTGGGTGCAGCCGGCCGGCGACCGGATGGTCGGTCGCCAGGCCGCGCTCGATGCGCTCCATGCGGCCTGGCAGCAGGCGCGCGAAGGCACGGCGCAGCTGGTGTTCGTGATCGGCGAGGCCGGCATCGGCAAGACCACGCTGATCGACCACTTCGCGCGGCATGCGGGCGCGGCGCTGGTGGCGCGGGGCCAGTGCGTCGAGCAGGGCGGGCAGGACGAGCCGCACATGCCGATCCTCGAGGCGCTCAACGGCCTGTGCCGCAGCCACCCGGGCGCGGTGCCGCTGATACGGCGCATCGCGCCCACCTGGCTGGCCCAGATGCCCTGGCATGCGAGCGAGGCCGAACGGCTCGCGCTGCGGCAGGAGATCGACGGCGTGGGTCCGGGGCGCGTGCTGCGCGAGTTCCGCGAGATGCTGGACCGGCTGGCCGAGCCCCAGCCCATCCTCCTGGTCCTCGAGGACCTGCAGTGGAGCGACCTGCCCTCGCTGCAACTGATCGAGCACCTGGCCAGCCGGCGCGAACGCGCGCGCTGGATGCTGGTGGCGAGCCTGCGCCCCGCCGATGCGCAGGGCCGGCCGACCGCCGTGGCCGACCTGCATGCGCGGCTGCGGCTGCGCGGCCTGGCGCGCGGCCTCGAACTGGCCGCGTTCTCCGCGGGCGAGGTGGCCGAGTACCTCGCGGGCCGCTATGCACGGCAGCCCCCATCGACCCACCTGGCGCAGCGGCTGCATGCGCAGACCGGCGGCCTGCCGCTGTACCTCGCGACCTGGCTCGATGCCGCCGACCGCGAGCACACGGACACGCAAGACGGCCCGGTCGGGCCTCCGCCCGACGCCTTCGCCGAGCCGCCGGCACGACTGGCCCAAGGGCTCGCGCACCTGATCGAGCGGCAGCTCGAGCTGCTCGAGCCCGAGGACCAGTCGCTGCTCGAGGCGGCCTCGGTGCTCGGCGTGGAGTTCTGGAGCCAGCCGCTGGCCTCGATGCTCGAACGCTCGCGGCTGTCGGTGCGCGCGCAGATCGACCGGCTCGCCAGGCAGGGCCAGTGGCTGGTGCCGCTCGCGGTC